>OATI01000136.1_pt1 | contig 96179 bp, 85 predicted proteins | sample 1494981 | NCBI WGS metagenome assembly OATI01 (sample SAMEA2579952, study PRJEB22360) | human gut metagenome
CCGTTAGCGCCGATGGTACTGCCCTTGGGTGGGAGAGTAGGTCGATGCCGAATTTAGAAGAGAGGGCGAGTTCAAGTGACTCGCCCTTTTTTTATTTTGTCTCATTTTCAATTCTTCATTTTCAATTTTCAATTGTTTCATTACCTTTGTGTACATGAGAATTCGGACCAATATAATATCGATAGGATTAATCTTGTTAGCTTTATTCATTGCCGCTATTTATTTAATAGGGAAAAAGATTAGTGACGTGGGGAATGATATGAAATAACCCCTATTCTATCCCCTTTTTGCGAGAGAATGGTTTTATGGCAGTACATCGATTTGTTCTTTGGGATAAAGAAGGGTGAATTTTGTGGAGTAAAGCGAAGCAACCTTCGGAGTTGAAGAAAGACTTGGATCAACTGTTTGATTAATGAAAAATCCCCCGAAAGACATCTTTCGGGGGATTTTCGTGAACTCGGCGGGAGTCGAACCCACAACCTCTTGGGCCGTAACCAAGTGCTCTATCCATTAAGCTACGAGTCCTTCTTGATTTGCGTGGCAAAGATAGGGAATGTTCTTTTTTCCTGCAAGAGTTAACGGAATTTTTTCAAATACTTTTTTTATGTTTGAAAAATAACAAAGTGGAGTGCATATAGTTTTTATTACTACATTTGTGTTACTCTGTTCATGTACAAATGAATATGATAAAGTTAGGAGTAAGAGTCAGATAAATAGTTTTGTATGTTTAAATGTATTGCAGAAGGGTTTAAAAAGCGCCATTTGAAGAATATAGTGGTAAAAGATGAACGGGTATTGTCGTTTTATAATTTAGATACGGCCAAAAAATGTGTCGTGTTTTGGGTAGCTGGTGATGTCCCGGTGTCTTCTGTCAATAAGGTGCGGGAGGCTCTGGCCAAACATATGGACGTTTGTTTGCTTGCTTTTATCCGGCAGCCCAAGTTGAATACGGAGCAAATACAAGATGCTATTTATCTGGATAGTTCTGGTATTTCTTACAAGGGAGGATTTCGTGATCCCCGGGTGCAGGAAATACTGAACAGGAAGGAGGGACTGTTGATTGATTTGTCGTTGAAGCCGGATGTGTGTGGGGATTATATCGTGAAGTCGGCCAAGGCGTCTTGCAAGATTGGTTACGGTACGGGACATGATATTGATTTTGACGGGGTGCGGGATATAGATGATTTTATGGAGCGATTGTTTAAATTATTAACTAAGATAAATACGTATTGAAATGAAAAAGTTTTCGGGAGTAGGGGTTGCTTTAGTGACTCCATTTGACGAAACGGGACGTGTGGATGAACATTCTCTGAGGAACCTGGTGAATTACGTGGTTGATGGTGGGGTGGATTATCTGGTAGCTTTGGGAACGACGTCCGAGGCGGCAACGATGACAGCGGACGAAAGAGCTTTTGTCGTGCAAGTCATTGCCGAAGAGAATGCCGGACGTTTGCCGATTGTTTTGGGAATCGGGGGAAATAATACGGCTCAAGTGATCCATGATCTTGCCACACTGCCTTATCTGCGGTTGGGAGATGCCATTCTGAGTGTTACCCCGTATTATAATAAACCTTCTCAACAAGGGTTGTATAATCATTTTAAGGCGATAGCCGAGCATACACCTCTTCCCATGATCTTGTATAATGTTCCGGGGCGTACGTCCGTGAATATGACTGCTGCGATAACCTTGAAGTTGGCTCGTGATTTTGAGAATATCATCGCCATTAAAGAGGCTTCCGGGAATTTTGAACAGGCTACGGCAATTATTTCCGGTATGCCGGAGAATTTTATCTTCCTGTCGGGAGATGATGGTATTGCCTTACCGTTAGTATCTATAGGGGCCAGTGGCGTTATTTCCGTGATTGCTAACGTGATGCCGAATGAATTCTCCACGATGCTGCATTTGGCATTGGAAGGCGAGTACGGGGAGGCTCGGCAGATTCATTTGCAGTTGGGTGAGATGTTTAAAGCTCTCTTTGAAGAGGGAAATCCCGCAGGAATAAAAGCTGCGTTACATGCCAGAGGCGTGATTGCCTGCCAGAAGTTAAGATCTCCGTTATGCGAGGTGAGCGAGGCCTTGTATCAAAAAATAAAACGATTAGGTGAGTAATCACCTAATCGATACGACCCGGTTGAGAACGTCTCAACCGTTTTCTTTTATATTCCCTGTATTGATATAGTCCGATAAGTAATACCAGCATGATGGGCAGGAAAAAGTTGGTATATTTTAAGAATCTCCTGTAAGAGTCGCTTACTACTTTTAGTGACTGATTCTCGATATATTTGTTTCTCAATTTAATTAATCCGGAATCGTCCGCCAGCCATTCAATGGAGTTTACGGCAAAATTGATATTACTGATATAGAACGGATCAAAGAATTTGTCTTCCATGAAATCGGCATCCGTGATGACAACAATAGCACTGTTGTTATCTTCGTTGCTTAATAATGCGGCAACAGTATTGTAGGGTTGATTAAAGTCGTGTTTTCTTGTCCAGGTTTTATAAATATCGAAGAATACCGGAACTTTTTGCACGCCTGAAATGGAAGATGATTTTGCCAACGGGGTGAACGTGTAAGCGGAGGTCGTTTTTACATTCGTGATACTACTGACAAATTGTAATAGCATGGCATTCAGTCCTTTCGTGATTACGTGAGAACTGAAGTTCTGGATGATAGGTATATACGGGAAATGGCGGTCACTTTGGAGTTGTAGAAATCCTTGATCCTGAGTAACGAGTATGCGTCCGCAATAGTTATCCACGACGAAATCATAGTTGATTTTTAGCCCGAATTCTTCCAGCATATCTTCTATGCCGACCCGGTTGATGAAACCGTTATTCTGGCTGTAACTGATTTGTCCGACTGCGTGATTCAAAGCAATGTAGAGTCTTCCCCCTTGTTCCAAGTATTGCCCCAATCGAACGAGTTCTTCCTTGCTGAATGATTCTTTCGGTCCCACGATACAGATTACTTTGTAGTCATTCAAATCTGTAAACTGGTCTATGCGCATGGATTCAATCTTGGCACTATGGGATAGCTCATGCTCGATTAATTGAGTTTTTTGTCTCAACATTTCGTTATGTCCACGTAAGAAACCGATAGTCGGTTTGGTCGTGTCGCAAGCTTCTTTTAAACGGCGGGTAACCTCGTATTCTAATGCCGTGGTCGGGAGAATGTTTATTGCCTCTTTTTTGTTGCCAATCTGGATGACGGCTCCAAAGTATACTTTTTGAATTTTCACCATGTCTCTTTCGGCTATTTCCTGGGCCATTGGTTCTATCCCTAGTTGTTCAGCCAGAGCTTCCTTGTCACTGTTGTTCGGTATGATCGTGTTTATGGTGAATGCTTTGTTACTGATTGTCTTGTACTCTTTCAGCAAGTGTCGGAATTCCCGTCCGAGTTTTATTTTGTCGGGCGTGAGACCTTCGGACATGAATAGGGTAACGGAAATATCCTTGTCGATTTTTTTGATCATCGTTTTGCTGACAGGGCTTAAAGAATATTTTTTGTTACTCGTGAGGTCGATCCTGATAAATAGGAAATAGGAAATAATATTTATCGCTATCAGTGATAAAATCAGGTAGGTCGGATTGTATATCAATTTCTTTTTCATCACTTTCGTACTAAATATTAAAACCGATTTTTACAGATATAATGTCTTGCTAATGCTAAAAATATAATAATTACGCTGATAAAGTATATCAAGTCTTTCGTGTCGATCACTCCGCGGGGGATGGCATCAAAATGTTCTCCAATGGAGAGATACGTGAATAATGCCGCTATAAATCCGGGCCCCCATAGTTCAGCAATGAATTCAAATAAAAGCACGAATCCTATCTCGATAGCAAACGTGATGAAGAAGGCCACGATCGTGTTCGGGGTGAGGGACGAGGCGAACATCCCGATACTGATGTAACATCCACTGACCAGAATAAGCCCTAGATAACCGCAAAAGCCAACGGCATGATCTACATTACCCAGTGAGGCAATCGTGATATAGTAGGGAAGTGTCAATGCCAGACATATAACTACTTGTAATAGTATAGCAAAGAATTTCCCCATGATTAACTGCCATGTTTTAATCGGCTTTGAGAATAAGAGTTCAAAGGTTCCGTCCTTGCGTTCTTCTGAAATACTTCTCATCGTGAGTGCCGGTATTAGGAAAAAGAGCGTCCAGTAAAACACGTTGAACAGGTTGCTTAGAGAAGCTTGTCCGCTTGAAAAGATGTTTTTCCCGGAGAACCAGCAAGCAAATCCCGTTACACAAAGGAAAGCCGTGTATGCGATGTATATCAATAATGAATTAAATGCTACTTTTAATTCTTTGTTTATTATAACTTTAACTGCACCCATGAATTATTCATTTTGTGTAACTTTACGAAATATATCTTCCAATCTGGTTTGTACGGGAGTTAACTCGCTGATGTACCAGTTGTTTTCTTGGCAAAGGTTAAAGATTGACTTTTCGATTTCTACATCGGGTTTACATTGGAGTTCAAAATTCTGTTTATGAATAATCTCGATGTGGAGTACTCCCGGCAGGTCGTTCAGTGCCTCGTGTATGTCGGTTGTTTCCCCACCCTTGATGCCTATTTTCAGGCAATATTCGGCATCCGATTTGCGACGAAGTTCGGATGTCGTGCCATTGGCCACGATTTTCCCGTTACTCATGATCATCACTTGATCGCAAGTTGTTTCGATTTCAGAAAGAATGTGGGAACTTAAAATAACTGTTTTTTCTTCCCCGATTTCTTTGATGATTTTACGGATTCCAAAAATCTGGTTGGGGTCAAGTCCTGTTGTCGGTTCATCGAGAATGACCACTTCCGGATCGTGAATTAGTGCCTGGGCAATTCCTACCCGTTGGCGAAATCCCTTGGATAATTCGCCGATCTGTTTGTGCTTATCGTTGTCTAATCCGCATAAACGAATCATATCCAAAACACGTGACGTGATTTTGTATTTAGGAATGTTGTGAAGTTTTGAAATAAAAAATAGAAAATCAATCACATTCATTTCGTCATACAAAGGGTTACGTTCTGGGAGGTAACCGATGATGTTTTTTATTTTACCTGCCTGTTTCCAAATCGAATAGTCCCCGAATGTTATATTTCCGAAATCCGGTGTCAGTAGCCCTGCCATGATCTTCATCGTGGTTGTTTTACCCGCACCGTTAGGCCCTAGGAATCCAAGGATTTCACCTCTTTTTGCTTTAAAAGAAATTGAATCCACGGCTTTCTGATTCTCGAAAGATTTCGTCAGATTTTCCACAACTACGTCCATGGGCTGCTGTTATTAATTTCTACAAAAATAGTCATTCAAACCATTGATTTTTAGGTTTAATAATCTTTAACCGAGTAATTAACAAGGTTTTAATTTATATTGTTAAGATTTTAGCAATTATGTTAGCATTTATCGTGTTTTACATAGTCTGTCCGAAGATTCTCTAACGATCAGTTCGCAGTTAATGATTTCTTTTTTAATCTGTGCGTGCTTGCTGTTCAGAATCTGATCAAACAGAAGTTCAGCTGCGGCCCGTCCGATTTTTTCCGGGAACTGGTTGATGGAACTTACCGTCGGGTTCATGTAGCGTGAGCGTTTCGTGTTGGAGAAACCGACAACGGCAATGTCTTCCGGGATGTTAAGTCCTTTTTCCTTGATCGCCTCAATAGCCCCGATTGCCAAATCGTCTGTGATGCCGAATATAGCATCCGGTCTCTCTTTCCGGGAGAGTAACTGGCGTGTCGCTTCTTTTCCAGCCTCTACCGTGAAATCGGAACAGTGCCAGATTAGTTCTGTTTTAGCCGGAAGATGGTTGGCTTCCATGGCTTTTTCGTAGCCTTCCATGCGATTGCCCCCGATGGCAACGTTTTCGGGACCGCATAATAAAGCTATTTTTTTGCAACCTTCGGAAACGAGGTGTTGAACGGCTTGGAATGCGGCAGTGACACCATCCGTTACGACCCGTGACACGTTGAGTTCATTCGTGGTACGGTCGAACAGCACGATAGGTGTTCCGGATTCCTGTATCATTTTAATGTGTTCATAGTCTTTCGTCTCGTGTGATAAGGCAAGGATAATTCCATCCGCCCGGTTGGCCATGAGTACTTCCACGCTTTTTTGTTCTTTTTGGAAACTTTCGTTCGAGGATATGACTAAAACGTTGTAGCCGTGACCGTCTGCTACTTCCTCAATCGTTTTCACGACTGTGGCAAAAAAAGTACTCACGATCTGGGGTACAATAACTCCGATCGAATGACTTTTATGGGTTTTCAGGGCTACGGCGATAGGATTGGGTTTGTAACCGAGTTGTTTAGCCAGTTCCTGCACGGTTTTACGTGTTTGTGCGCTGATTTCGTGATTGTCTTTTAGCGCACGGGAGACGGTAGACACGGATATATTTAATTTCTCTGCAATGTCTTTGATGGTTATTGGTTTTTGTGTCATATATTTAGGTCTTGAGGGTTATGCTTTGGTTTGTAATTTCGGGTATGCGATACGGGCATGGTACACGTTTATAAGCATTTCTGTAAATACTCGTTTCACCGTGGAAATGTCCTTGAATGTCAAGTCTGCGTTAGCGAATCGTCCATCTTGGAGAAGGCCGTCAATCAAGTTATTCACCAGTTTGGTTAGGTTTTCTTCATCCTTTATTTCCAGAGCCCGGGAGGCTGCTTCCACTCCATCGGCCATCATGACTACGGCACACTCTTTTCTCACGGGGTCCGGACCGGGATAAGTGAACAGGGATTCATCTATTTCCTTGTCCGGGTATTTGTTTTTGAATGAGTAGTAGAAGTATTTTACTTTACTTTTACCATGGTGTGTGCGGATAAAGTCTTTGAGGACTTCCGGTAATTTGTATTTATTGGCAAGTTCCAAGCCTTGTGTTACGTGTTTGATAATGATCTGGGCGCTTTCGTCAAAATCCAGAGAATCGTGCGGGTTTAAGCCTCCTGTTTGATTCTCCACGAACATGATCGGGTTGTATGTTTTCCCGATATCATGGTACAATGCCCCGGTACGGGCTAAAAGCGGACTACCCCCGATGTGATAAATCGCTTCTTCCGCTAGGTTGGCAACCATGAGGGAGTGTTGGAATGTTCCCGGAGCCTTTTTCGTCAGGTTGCGTAAGGCCGGGTGATTCGGGTTCGAGTATTCCAGTAAACTGATTTCAGACGTGTACCCGAAGAGGCGTTCTACCAGGTAAAGGGCGGGATAAATTAAGCTTAATAAGCCGGTATTTATGATGAGGAACACGACAGCGAACAGATGTTTGGGTGCGAGAGTTCCCTCTTGTATGAGCGTGAAAGCCCCGTATACCAATATATAAGTTAAGAATATCAGACCTAGTGCAATAAATAGTTGAGAACGGCGTTGCAGGTGTGAGAGGCTGAACATGGCTACGATCCCGGCTGATATTTGCATGAAGAAGTACATATAATTGTTGGGAGCGTAGTAGGAAACCAGCAAGCTTGTACCGATCAATAGATAAAGAGCCGGTCTTGTCCCGAATAAAATGTTCACGATGATTGGAAAGAATAAAACGGGAATCGTGAGGATATTGATGTGTTGAAAATAGCTGATACTTCCCAGGGCAATGGTTAGCAAAAACATACTATACAGGAAAAAGAAATCCCTGTTGTTGTAGAATAGCCGTTTCCGGGAGACATAAAGGAAAATGGAGAAACTCATGATGGCGATCAAGGTCAACACGGTCTGAGCTACCGAGATCCGGATTCTGTCAATGGTTGATCCCAAACTTTGCTCGTGTTCTATCCGGAAAGATTCCAAAACTTTATATTTTTCGGGGGTTACCAGGTCGTTTTTGGATATGATAATATCTCCCCGGTTGACCATCCCTTGGGTTGGAGTAATACTTTTCACGCTGGTTTCAATGGCAAGGCCCGTTTTTCCGGCATCGTATTCGAGGTTTGGATTGATGTAATTGTTCAGGCCTAGACTGAGTATTCCTTCCTCTGTTGATTTAGCCAGATGCAGGCTCTCGATGTATTTAACCAATGTTTCGTAGGCTTGCTTTAGCGTGTACACGTTGGAAAACTTTTCGTCGAAGGCAATGTTGTTTTTGACGATAAGAATATTTTTGATTTTAGCCGGATCCATTTTTTCCGGCATCAGTAAGATGCCTTTGGAATAAATTTCCCGTAGTTTTTGAATGATTTTATCCATATCTTTTCCGTTGTTCGCGGTTCGATATGTGTTTATTTTTTCTGAAAGTTTGTTGATCTGAGCTTCAACATTTGTTTCTTTGAAGTTGAAAATGGGGGCTTGCTCTTCTTTGATTTTTTCAATATCAGCGGCAAGTTCTTCGGCACTTTTATGCAGAGGAAAATCTAAGGGTGCGATCAATGTCTCGTATTTCCAAGGCATCCCTTTTTGGTAAGAATATTTAAAACCCTCTATTTTAGGAAGTAATAAGACTATGAGACCACAGATAATGATGATCGTACTGATTTTAAACACGTATTGAATCGTACGGTGTTTTTTCGTTTTATTGTTTGGCATATCCCGGTTTTATCTTGAATTATCTTTGTTCAAAGATATAAATAAAATTTTAAAGCCTCCCATGGGAGGCTTTAAAATTGTTACAAGTTTCAGGTTGAGCCTTCGGCTCTGCAGGTTACAAGTTCATGGGTTAGGCGGTTCTTGATGTGTAAGATTCATGAACTTGTAACTTGCTAACCTGTAACTTGTAACCAGTAGATTTTGTTTAAAACAAAATCTATTGCATTCCTGCTGTTTCAACTTCGGTACTTACTTTTTTGATCAATCCTTGAAGTACGTTTCCAGGACCGATTTCTAAGAAAGATGATGCCCCGTCTGCCAGCATATTTTGTACGATTTGAGTCCAACGTACAGATGCTGTTAACTGGGCAATCAAGTTCTTTTTGATCACCTCCGGGTCAGACACCGGTTGTGCGTTCACGTTCTGGTAAACCGGGCATGAAGGTTGTGAGAAATGGGTGTTCATGATGGCGTCGGCCAGTTCTTTCCGGGCAGGTTCCATCAGCGGAGAGTGGAAAGCACCCCCGACTTTTAACGGGAGAGCCCGTTTGGCCCCGGCTGCTTTTAATTTTTCGCAAGCGGTGGCAATTCCTTGTGTCGTTCCGGAAATAACGATTTGTCCCGGACAGTTGTAATTGGCAGGAACAACTACATCATCTATTTCAGCTAAAATGTTTTCGACAGTTTCATCCGGTAGCCCGAGGATGGCTGCCATCGTGGATGGATTAGCCTCGCATGCTTTTTGCATGGCAAGCGCTCTGGTGTGAACAAGACGCAAGCCATCTTCGAAAGAAAGTGTACCGTTGGCAACAAGTGCAGAGAATTCTCCCAGCGAGTGACCCGCTACCATATCCGGTTTCTCGTTCAACGATTTTGCAAGAATCACCGAGTGAAGGAATATCGCTGGTTGAGTTACTTTGGTCTGCTTTAAATCTTCGTCGGTTCCCTCGAACATCAGGTCCGTGATGCGGAATCCCAGAATTTCATTTGCCTTTTCAAATAACTCTTTTGCTTCGGGTGAGTTCTCGTACAAGTCCTTGCCCATACCTACGAATTGGGCTCCTTGGCCCGGGAAAACAAATGCTTTTTTCATACTCGTCATGTTTATTTCTTAATGAAATTTGTTACTAATTAATCGGATGAACTCTTCCCGCGTGGCAAGTTTTTCGAATGCCCCGCTGAAATCGGAAGTGGTCGTTACCGAATTTTGTTTTTGCACACCCCGCATCATCATGCACATATGCTGGGCCTCAATGACCACGGCAACGCCGAGGGGATTGAGTGTATTCTGTATACAATTTTTTATGTCATTCGTCAGTCTTTCCTGTACTTGGAGCCTTCTGGAAAAGGCCTCAACTACCCGAGCGATTTTACTCAGCCCGGTAATGTATCCGTTCGGGATATAGGCCACGTGGGCGTGTCCGATGAACGGGAGCATGTGGTGTTCACATAGAGAATAAATTTCAATATCCTTGACGATCACCATCTGGCGATAATCTTCCTTGAACAGGGCGGAGCGAAGGATTTCTTCCGGGTTTTCCGTGTAGCCTCGTGTCATGAATTGCATGGCTTTTGCAACACGGTATGGGGTTTTCACTAATCCTTCTCTTTCGGGATCTTCTCCCAATAATTTGAGAATTTCTTTATAATGATAGCTTAATTTTTCAGTTCTTGCCTTGTTGTAATATTCTACTTTGCGGTAGAATTCTTCATTGTCATCCAATTCAGTGTATTTCATTCGTCCTCTCTTTTATGTACTTGACTCATTGCCTACATGGGTAATGAAAAATTGGCTACAAAGTAAAAGATAATAATTGAGAATTGAAAATCGTATGTTGAAAATGTGCGGGTTCAAACTCGCTAGCACTGCAACCCGTGCCAGAGGGCGGGGAAATAATTTCGGGGTAATTAAAATCTGATTTCTCCTACTCTTTATATTGGTAGTTAAACAGGTATTTTAGGGTGTAGCCTTCCTTTGTCACGTTCGGGTGTTACGGCCTGATCGGTTGGGAAGGTGGGGTGGGAGTGTGGAAAATATTTCAGTACGATGATACTATTATTAAATAAAAAAATGTATCTTTATCAAACAAAAAATGTTGTATATGGAGTGGCTTGTTTTATTCATGCTGATCTTGATAGGCTTTGTCCTGTTAATACTTGAGTTTCTTGTTTTCCCGGGAGTGAACGTGGCAGGGATTTTAGGTTTCGCTTGCGTGGGAATCGCTATTTATATCGCTTATTCTACGATGGGAACGACGGTCGGGCATTTCACTTTGTTGGGGACGGCTCTTTGTGGTTTCGGGGTGACTTATTACGTCTTGCGATCGAAGACGTGGAAGCGTATGCAGTTACACACGCAGATTGATAGCACGGTGGAAGGTGTGGATGAATCCATTCGGGAAGGAGATATTGGGATGACGCAGGGACGCTTGGCGCCGATGGGAAAAGTACGGGTGGGGGACAGTGTGGTCGAGGCGGAATCCCGTTCCGGGTATATCGAGGAAAACCGGGAAGTCGTCGTGTTGAAAGTGTATAAAAATAAGATTGTAGTTAAATTAAAAACTGAATAGAAGATGGAGAGTAGTTTGTTTTTTCTGGTAGCGGTTATCGCCGGAGGTCTTTTTTTACTTTGGATGATCCTCTACTTTATTCCGATCGGCTTGTGGTTTCAAGCGTTAGTGTCTGATGTGAAAATATCTTTGTTGCAATTGGTTTTGATGCGTTGGCGGAAAGTGCCTCCCACGGTTATCGTTCGTGCCATGATCGAGGGGAAAAAGGCAGGCTTGGAGCTTTATCGTGACTTACTGGAGGCTCATTATCTGGCAGGGGGACACGTGGCTCAAGTGGTACATGCCTTGGTGTCTGCGTCTAAAGCAAATATCGACTTGACGTTTCAAATTGCAACGGCCGTGGATCTGGCCGGTCGTGACGTGTTTGAGGCTGTACAGATGAGTGTGAACCCGAAAGTGATTAATACCCCGCCAGTGGCTGCCGTGGCTAAAGATGGTATTCAGTTGATAGCTAAAGCCCGGGTTACGGTACGGGCAAATATCCGTCAGTTAGTCGGGGGTGCCGGGGAGGAAACTATTCTGGCTCGTGTCGGGGAAGGTATTGTGTCTTCAATTGGTTCTGCAGCCTCGCACAAGGAGGTTTTGGAGAATCCGGATTCTATTTCGAAGGTGGTGTTGAACAAGGGATTGGATTCTGGTACTGCTTTTGAAATTTTGTCTATTGATATTGCAGATATTGATATTGGTAAGAATATCGGTGCGGAATTACAGACCGATCAGGCAGAGGCCGATTTGAAAATCGCTCAGGCGAAAGCGGAGGAACGCCGAGCAATGGCTGTTGCTACCGAGCATGAAATGAAGGCGCTTGCACAGGAAATGCGGGCGAGAGTGATCGAGGCTGAGGCAGAAGTTCCTCGTGCTATGGCAGAGGCTTTCCGTAGCGGTAATTTGGGTATTATGGATTACTACAAGATGAAGAATATCGAGGCTGATACGCAAATGAGAGAATCCATTGCCAAGCCGAATGATAAGAAAAATAATCAGAAATAGTGAATGGACTTGAAAATGTGAAACAGACCCGGGGAAAACCGGGTCTGTTTCACATTTTCAAGTCCATTGGCAGGAATATCACGAATTACTGGGAAAAGTAACTTCCCGGTAATTCTCGGAGATTGTATCGTGAGGCCATGACTTCTCCGTATGCACCACAGGAGCGAATGGCGATCAAGTCTCCCCGGTTGGTGAGGGGGAGTTCCCGGTCTTTGCCGAAACAATCAGATGATTCACAGATAGGGCCAACCACGTCGTATTTTTCATGTTCTCCCACGGAGGTCAAATTTTCTATCCGGTGGAAAGCTTGGTAGAGTGCCGGACGTAAAAGGTCGTTCATTCCCGCATCCAAGATGACGAACTTTTTATGTTTCCCTTCCTTCACGTACAGGACACGAGAGATAAGGGAACCGCATTGTCCGACAAGGGATCGGCCTAGTTCGAAATGAAGTTGCTGACCCGGCTGGGCCTCGAAGAAATCAGCAAAAATTTGAAAATAAGAGGCAAAGTCGGGAATTAGCCCACACGTGGGGCAATCGTAATTGATGCCTAATCCACCGCCGAAGTTCACGTGAGGGAGAATGATTCCCTGTTCTTTCAGGCGGGATTGTATTTCGTTTACTCTCAAACAAAGTCCTCGGAATACCGTGAGATCGGTGATCTGGGAGCCGATATGAAAATGTAGTCCGATAAGCTTGATGTGTTCCATTTCCCGGCAGGCCGTGATGGCGTGGTCGAGGTCGTAAAGGTAGAACCCGAACTTGTTTTCTTCGATTCCCGTGGTGATGTAATGATGCGTGTGGGCATCCACGTTGGGGTTTACCCGAAGAGCAACAGAGGCTTTTTTCCCCATTTCTCCGGCCAGTATGTTGATCACCTCTATTTCGGGTAAAGATTCGCAGTTGAAACAGAATATCTCTTTTTCAAGAGCCAGCCGGATTTCCTCGTCGCTTTTCCCGACTCCGGCATACACGATTTGTTCCGAGGGAAAACCACTTGCTACGGCTTGAGCCACCTCGTTACCACTCACGCAGTCCGCACCAATTCCGTGGCTTTGAATGATGTCAAGAATGTGTGGGTTGGCATTCGCTTTTATCGCGTAATGCAAATTGAATCCATGTTCGTTAGCTGCTTGGGAAGCGGCTTGAAGCGTGGCTTGTAGAAGAGTCGTGTCGTAGTAGTAAAACGGGGTCTTCAAGGTTTGAAATGTTTTGATGGTTTCTATATTCATGTGGGTGGGTTTATGAACTCATTTATTTAACAATCTTTCGCTAAGAGCCTCAAGTGCTTTTTGTTTGTCTGCTTGTTTCACGAGTAGAGAAATGCTGTGTTCGCTGGCCCCGTAGGAGATCATGTGCAGGGGAATATCTTCCAGCGCAGTGAGAGCCCGAGCCGCGAGTCCGCTATTGTTGATCGAGCAATCCCCGACGATGCAGATGATGGAAAGAGATTCTTCGACCTCGATTGTACCATATTTCGTGAGGTCTTTTTTGATGTCTTCCAAGTGGCATGTACTGTCGATTGTGAGAGATATGGCAACTTCCGACGTGGCAATCATGTCGATCGGGGTTTTCCAGGATTCGAATATTTCGAATACTTTCCGTACAAAACCGTATGCGAGTAACATATTGCTGGATTTGACTTTTATGGCCGTGATCCCGTCTTTTGCTGCCACGGCTTTGAAATCTTTGATCGGGCTTTCTTTCGTGATCAGGGTTCCTTCGTCACTTGGGTTCATCGTGTTTTTCATGCGGACGGGGACATTGGCTTTTTTAGCGGGCTGAATGCTTGACGGGTGGAGAATCTTTGCTCCGAAATAGGCAAGTTCGGCTGCTTCATCAAAAGATAGAGAACGAATGGCTTTCGTATTTTTCACATACCGCGGGTCGCTATTATGTACGCCATCAATGTCGGTCCATATCTGAATTTCATCCACTTTGAGTGCGGCTCCGATTAATGCGGCCGAGTAGTCACTACCCCCTCTTTTCAGGTTGTCTATTTCCCCGTAAGCGTTTCGGCAGATGAATCCTTGGGTGATGATAATACGTTCCGTGGCTGGGTTGGATAATAGTCGTTTTAAGTTTTGCTCGATATAAAAATAGTCCGGTTCACAGTCTTTGTCGATACGCATGAAATCCAAGGCGGACAGGAGCGTGGAAGGTATACCTTGTTCTTGTAAGTAATAATGCATTAGTGTGGTGGAAATGATTTCTCCTTGTGCAACAACGGCTTTTTCCTGTAACGGGTAAAAGTCCTTGTTGATGAATGAACGGAGATAGGTGAAGATGGTTTGTACAAATTCTTGTCCCCGGTGCTTGAATTCTTCGGTACTGTAAAGGTCGCTGATGGTCATCAAGTAATCCAGTTCGAGATTTTGGATTGTCGTCAAAGCTTCCTGCCTATCATTGCGGTACAGATAGTTAGTTATGTCTACTAACGTGTTGGTCGTTCCGGACATGGCCGAAAGAACGACAATTTTGGGTTGGTCATCCGAGATTAATTTTGCCACTTCTTGAATTCGTTGTGCGGAGCCAACCGAGGTTCCTCCAAATTTTAATACGTTCATAAGTTTATTGTTTTTAAATCATTTATTTCTTTACATGAAAAAAGCCCGTGTATTCACACAGGCTTTTTTCGACAGTTTTTTGACAACAGTGCGTTAGCCTGCAAAAAGCCTTTGCATGCACATCATCTGTTTATAGTTATTAGTATATCTTGTTCTCATTCTTCTTTTGTATTTTTCACGATGCAAATATTGCATATTGAAATTGAAAAAGCAAGCCTTTGTTAAAATATTAACAGATATGTGACTACGTCACGTTACAAGTTACAGGTTGGCAAGTTTCAAGTTCTTTTTTTAACAACCTGCGCTAACCTGTAACTTTCCGCAAAAGTTATCTTTTGTGGAAAATGACGGCAGTCCAGTTGTCTTTTACTTTGTTGGATTGATAGGTTAGTTGCAATAGTTCGGCTTTCTCGCGAATAACGGGAAGATCTTCGGTGTAAAATCCGCTCATGATGAGGTAACCGTTGTCATTGAGTACCTTCACGTACGCAGGCATATCATTCAATAATATATTCCGGTTGATATTGGCCAAGATGATGTCGTAGTGTTCTACCCCGTTTAGTAATGTTGCATCCCCGATGAGAACACGTATATTGTTCATGTTGTTGGTGGCAATGTTTTCCATGGCGTTGTTGTAAGCCCATTCGTCAATGTCGATGCCGGTAACCGATTGGGCTCCGGCTTGTGCGGCCATGATAGATAGAATACCAGTGCCACATCCCATGTCAAGGACTTTTTTGCCGGAGAAATCAGGTTTCATGTCTAAGATCGTTTCGAGCATGAGAGCTGTCGTGGCATGATGGCCCGTGCCAAAACTCATTTTCGGGTCAATGATGATTTCGTGTTCGATGTTTTCAATCGTGGGATGGAATCCGGCTCTTACCAGAATCCGGTCTTGCACGAGGATAGGTGTGAAGTTTTCTTCCCAAATTTTATTCCAATCTTGGTTCTCGATTTCTACTTTTTCCCAGGTGATCGTGTATAGAGACTGGAAGAAAGAAAGGATTTCTAATGACTTTACTTGTTCCTCGTTGAAATTTTTGCTTGGTATGTAAGCTTTGAAACCGTCATCCGAGTATGAAAAACTGTCGTATCCGAGGTCGCCGAGTTCGGCAATAATCGCATCTGCAATGTCCTCCACGTAAGGGGAGATATGGAAAGTGAGTTCTGTATAAAACATGCTATCTGATTTTTTTGCAAATGTAGCAAAAAATCAGATAGCTATGCTCTTCACATGATTTTCTCTAGTTTATCGAGAGATTGAGCTATTTCTTGATCAGAAAGCTCGAAGTTCTGGAGATTTCCCCCAAGGTATTGTTCGTAGGCGTAGAGATCAATCATACCATGTCCGGATAGATTGAACAGGATAGTTTTGGTTTTTCCTTCGACTTTGGCAATTTTCGCCTCCCGAATCGCTTGTGCTATGGCATGAGTGGATTCAGGTGCAGGAATTATCCCTTCGGTTTTGGCAAATAATATTCCGGCCTCGAAGGTCTCCAGTTGCGGAATGGCAACGGCTTCCATCAGCTTGTCCTTGAGTAATTGACTGACGATAACCCCGGCTCCATGATAGCGTAAACCTCCGGCATGGATACTTGCGGGTTGGAAATCATGTCCCAGCGTGTACATGGGAAGTAAGGGGGTTAACCCGACTGTATCACCGAAATCGTATTGGAACTGACCACGGGTTAATTTCGGACAGGATTGTGGTTCTACGGCAATTACTCGGGTACGTTTTCCTTCTTTCAAGTTCCTGCGGATGAATGGAAAACTGATTCCGGCGAAGTTTGAACCTCCCCCGAAACACCCGATCACGATGTCCGGTTCATCTCCCGCTTTTTCTATCTGGAGAAGTGCTTCCTCGCCGATGATAGTTTGATGTAATAGTACGTGATTTAGCACGCTCCCCAGGGAGTAATTGGTTAGAGGATCTTGTGCGGCAAGCTCGACTGCTTCTGAAATGGCAATACCTAGGCTACCGGCCGAATCCGGATATTCCCGTAGGATTTTTCTTCCGGCCTCCGTCAAGTTACTCGGTGACGGTATCACGTCTGATCCCCACGTGTTCATCATCAATTTACGATAGGGTTTCTGGTTGTAGCTTACTTTTACCATGAACACTTTCAGGTCCAGACCGAAATGTTGGCAGGCAAAGCTTAATGCTGTACCCCATTGCCCCCCGCCGGTTTCTGTGGTGATACGTTTGATGCCTTGTTTGTAATTGTAATAGGCTTGCGCGATGGCCGTGTTTGGTTTATGAGAGCCGGCCGGGCTTGTCCCTTCATTTTTGAAGTATATTTTGGCAGGAGTATCCAAAGCTTTTTCTAAAGCATAGGCTCGTACGAGAGGGGTCGATCTCCATATTTTGTACAAGTCCTGGACTTCATCAGGGATCTCGATGTAGCGTTCGGTAGCGAATTCCTGCTTTGCCAATTCTTGGGCAAATAGCGGGTAAAGGTCTTCCGGCTTTAACGGTTGTTTTGTTCCCGGATGGAGAGGGGGAAGGGGTTTGTTGGGCATGTCTGCCACGATGTTATACCATTGGGTTGGCATTTCTTGCTCGGTGAGCATAAATTTCTTGATTGGTTTCATGATTTTTGATTTTAAAAAGGTGAATAAAAAAAAGAGAGCCTACTGTTCGTAAACAATAGGCTCTCTCTATATTAATTATGCAATACAATCACATAACCTCATTGTTTACTATGAAGTTTAAAGAGGTGCCACCACCAAGTTTGGGTTATGTGTTGATTGTATATCATGTTTCTTTGTTTTTACAGGGACAAAGCTATATAGAGATTTTCTTTTTTCCAAATTCTCTCGTAAAAATAATGTTGTTAAATGAAATTTAATGCTTACATTTGCAGCATCCCACTCGAATTGAAGTTATAAAGACGTGTATTGCACAAAAGAGATTGCCTCCGGTGTGCATGGCACGTCTTTTTTGTTAAATTCAGAGTGGGATCTAATTTAATAAAGAGCCGGAGGCATTTCTTAATAAAGTTAGTTAAACGTTTGTTTTGAAGTTATTGTTATGTTTTTGCATAACAATTTTCGAAAATTCTAAATTGTCTTTGGTGGGGCCGTGATGGTGACCCACCTTTTTGTAACCTATACCGTCTTGATTACGTATCATTTCACGTTGAATTTCTAGCTAAACTAAATTTGAATATGATGAAAACTTTTGGAAGAATTGGATGGATTTGCATGGTGGCGGTTGCTGCAACTTTGATGTTTGTTTCTTGTGGGAATAGTCAGAAAAGCAAGGTGCAGTCGGGGAAACAAGTACAAGAACCGGTAGGAACCGTCGTGGAGGAGTCGGAAGTTGTCGTGGAGGTAGATAGTATCACACCCGATTCAACCACTCTGAACACTACAAGATAAAAGCTAAAAACTAAGAGTTAGTACTATTCTTTTATCTTAAAGAAAAGCTCCCGGGAAACCGGGAGCTTTATCTTTATAGTATCATCTGTGGCATGAATTCGAAACTGTTGTATTGGGGACGTAATCTCTCCGTGTTATAGAATTTGGGAACATCCACGATCTTTTTACTGCTGGTTACAATCTCGATCGGGGCGTTGTCATAACGTCCGTTTCTTAGGATAACTAGCCTGCCGTGTAATCCTTTGTTAATTAAATCCAGAGCAAGGTTCCCGTATGCCATAGGTACGATGGAATCCAGTGCATCCGGATCTCCACAGCGAACCAGATATCCCAGTCTTTGCGTGATGGTGTTGATTACTTGTCCGTGATTAAACTGTGGGGTAAGTTCTTTTAATTGTTGAGAGATCATGTTTCCGATACCTCCCAGCTTTTTATGTCCGAACATGTCTGTTTCTTCACTTTGGAAAATCATGTTGCCACCGGAAAAAGTGGCTCCTTCGGATACGAGAACCACCGAGTATTTGCTGGGATTCGTGAAACGATCCTCGCAAAGTAGTTCGGTCAGACGTTCGATGTTAAATTCGTATTCCGGAATCACACAACGGTTGGCAGCTCCGGCTAAGGTTGGTAGCATTGCCGTGAACCCGGCATAGCGTCCGAAGACTTCCAGAACCAGTATTCGTTCGTGAGATCCGGCTGATGTCCGGAGATCATGCGTGAGGGCAATCGTACGGGTGATGCAGGTGCTGAATCCAATACAGTAATCTGTTCCGGGAACGTCGTTGTCCATGGTTTTGGGTATGGCCACGACTTTCACGCTTTCCTTGCTCAAGCGTACCGCGTAACTCAACGTGTCATCACCCCCGATCGGGATCAAGTAGTCGATACCCATGAACTCTAGGTTCTTTAATACTTCCGGGGTCAGATCGTTGATGTCGTCCGAGTATTTATCCTGTAAATGCTTGGGTACATTTGCTTTAGGTACGTGGGAAGCCCTGGTTCTGGATGTATGCAGGAAAGTCCCACCAGTGCGTCCGGCTTTGTTCACGATTTCCTCTGTTAATTCAAAAAAATTACCAGAGTTGTCATATTGTGGATCTCGTACGATGTCAATCAGGCCACCCCAGCCTCTTTTGATTCCAATAACTTTATAGCCTTCGCGCAGGGCTCGAATGGTTACCGCTCTGATGGCAGGATTCAGGCCGGGAACGTCTCCTCCGCCGGTGAGTATCCCTATAATTCCTCTGTTTTTTTGTTGTCCCATAATGTAGTTGCTTTATGTTAGTAAAATCGAACTAATGTACACAAAATTGTTCAATTAATACGTTAAAATCACCATTAAGTAAGTATATTTGTCTGTTTTTTATGGATAAAAGAATGTTAATATAATGATATGGAGAGTTTGAGAGTCTTTTGGGGAGAACTGGGAGCTTTTAGGTATGGGGTAATACTTCTGTTTGTATTGACACTCACCTATATCTATCACGTTATTCGTCGGTGTGTGATCGTGTCTCGCAAAGTAAAACCGATGGATAAACAAGAGCATGAAGGGGTGTCGGTTATCATCACGTCACACAATAATGCGGAGTGTTTGCGACGGAATTTACCGAGTTTTTTGATGCAAGCATATGATAATTTTGAGGTGATTGTGGTTGATGAATGTTCAGAAGATGACACGCAGGATGTATTGACCGAGATACAGAAAGATTATCCACAGTTGAGGTGTACGCGAATATTTCCGGACACTAAATTCAGATTTACTAAAAAATTGGCTATAAATATAGGTGTATTGGCTGCCAAGCACGATATATTGTTGTTTTCAGAGATTAATTGCCGTCCCTCTTCGATGTATTGGGTGAAGACCATGGAGTCATATTTTGATGAAAATACAGCGGCTGTCGTCGGTTTTGCAAATTATGATTTCACCGAGCAAAACGTGAGAAATTTGCGTATGTTTCGTTTCTTGCGCTTTATAAAAATGATGGTCATGGTGAAAAATAAAAAATATATTTTTGGGGATGGATGTAACATGGCTTACCGAAAATCGTATTATATAGAAAACCGTGGGTTCGCGAAGAATTCACAATCGTATTTAGGATACGATAATGATATGGTTAGAGAATTATCAAGGTTTGGGGCAATAAAGATGACAAAAGATCCGGACTCGTATGTGATAATTGATAAGAGTGACAAAAAAGGAGAAATAAACGAAGTTTCATATTATTATGCTAGCAAGATGAGATTGGCAATGACGGAGAGGATTATGATAGATGGCGATATGATCGTGCGTTTGTTCTTTTATTTGACAGCTATTTGTTTGATTGTCTTAGGTTTTTACCCAATATACGTGTTTCTTGTCATGTTGACAGTATTTTTAACGGATGTAATTTTGTTAAATATTTGCGCTATTTGTCTGAAACAAAAAAAATTATTCCTAACTTCGTTTATTATTAGTACGATCGGTTTTGTTTATCGAGTGTACGAAAATGGATATTCATTTTTTAACAAGAGGAAATGGAGTTAACAAACAACTTGTCAGAGAAAGCTCTTTATGATTATAAGGTCGTGAAGAGGGCAATAACGGGAGATGAACAGGCTTATGCCGAGTTATTTAAGAGGTATAAGGATTCAGTATATTTTATGATACTGAAGATGGTGAATAACAGAACTGATGCGGAAGATTTAATGTTCGAGGCTTTCGAGAAAGCTTTCACGAGTTTGAATTACTATTCGCCTCAGTTTGCGTTTAGTACGTGGTTATTCAAAATTGCCTCTAATAACACGATTGATTTTATTCGGAAGAAAAAAGCCAAAATTGTTTCTTTGGATAAGGATGATATAAACCCGGATGATCGCGGGTATATCAATAGTGTACCGGCAGACGTGTTGAATCCGGAAGAGGAAACGATCCGTAAACAGCGAGCTGAATTTATGCGGGAAAAAGTTGCCATGTTGAAAGGGCGTTACCGTAAATTGATAGAATTACGTTATTTTGAAGAGTATTCTTATGAAGAAATTGCTCAAGAGCTGGCCATTCCGTTAGGAACCGTGAAAGCTCAATTATTCCGTGCGAGAGAATTGCTATTGAACATTTTGCAGAATAGTGAAATCGCCCGGGAAAATGAAAGAGTTTAGCCTTCTATTTTTTTTTATATTCTTTTGCTTGGGAGTGCAAGGGCAGAGCCAAGATAAAGGCAATGTGTTTGTCACGGGTGTAGTTTGTGACCGGGACAGTATACGGCCATTACCGGAAGCAATCTTCCGGTTGGGGAAAGAGGTTCGAGGGGTTGATAAACAAGGGCGATTTTCATTGAGTGTACAAGTGGGGGATACCTTGCGTTTTTCGCATATAGGCTATGCTCCCATGCAAGTTGTTATTCCGGACAGTTTAAGAGAAAATGATTTCTTACTGGGGGTTTTTATGGTACGAGATACTGTTTTACTGTCGGAAGTTTTAATCTTACCGCGTTTCCTTACGGGGGATTACAAATCGAATACTTTTTTGTTGAATGCCCAAAACAATCTAAATCAAGCTATACATGCCGCATCAAAACCGGTGAAAGTGATGGATCAGGAAATGAACAGGAGTATGATGATCGAGGATTTTGCCCGTAAGGTAGAAATGAAAGGAATGGTTGATGTGAAGTTAGGTGTTGGAACTCAGTCTATCACGGCATTACAAGGATTAATGCGGGCGCGTCGGCAAGCGGAGAGAGGGAAAGTCATTAATATTGAGGAAATAGACCTGTTAAAGAAAATTTTTTATATAGAAAAAAGAGAAAAATCGGATAACTAAAAGAAGAAAGATTATCTTTGTATTCGAAACAAGCCTCGTGTGGGCCGAGATTTCAATGAATCGATTTATTAATAACAAAGTTACATTTTATGAAGAATTTGTCGATAGGATTAAATGTGTTATTGTTGATTGCTGTGATAGTTTTGTATATTTTGCATTTCAGTGGAAATAGTAAAAGTACGAGCAATCAAGGCGGTACTGTAACTGTGAACGCTGATGCAAAAATTGTCTACATTAACATGGATACATTGCTTAACAATTATACTCAATCGAGAGAGTTGAATGAAGCGTTTTTAAAGAAATTGGAAGCCAATCGGACAGAGTTGAACATAAAAGTGAAGAACTTCGATCGTGAGGCAGCAGAGTTTCGGAATAAAGTGGAAAACGGTGGTTTTATGACTCGTGAAAGAGCCGAACAAGCCCAGATGGATTTGATGATCAAACAACAAAATTTGCAGAAATTGCAACAGGAAATGACCGAGAATGCTCAACGCGAGCAAATGGAAATAAACCGGAAGTTGTATGATGCAATCACAAATTTCTTGACGGAGTATAATAAAGCGAAAGGTTTCCAATTAATACTGAGTACGACGTTAGGCGGTAACGTGCTTTTCGCGCAAGAGGGATTTGATATTACCAATGATGTGGTAAATCAGTTAAATGAACAATACAAGAAGAAATAAATAATAGCGAAGTGTGATAAAAGTCATTTTATCACACTTCTTGTTTATTAGGTCCATATAGTTGAGTCTTCGGTTCTGAAAGTTCCTAAAGTCTATATTTTTATTATAAATGAATTTTAAATACACAATTGATATTACGGCTGATCCGGAGGAAGTCTTTACGGCATTGACGAATCCTTTTCAAATCGAACTGTGGAGTGGTTATCCCGCGGAAATGAAAGCAGAGGAAGGATTCGTGTTTTCTTTATGGGAGGGAGATATTTGTGGCGTGAATCTGGAGGTAAAGCCCAATCATTTGCTTGTTCAGGAATGGTTTTTCGGGGAGACGGATCAACGTTCTATTGTGACCATTAAATTAAAAAAAGACGGTCCCCGGACTCGTGTAGAATTAGAACATACGAATATTCCAGATGAGGTCTTCGAGGAGATCGTTGAAGGTTGGAAAGAGTATTACTTGGGCTCTATTAAGGGCCTATTGGAAATGTACTAATTCAGAATCAGTAAAAATACGGATTATTTTTTTGATTCTCGGTATTAACTTTGCCACAGAAATTATTCACTAAATTAATAAATTTCCAGATGAGCAAGTTAAAGATTTCCGAAGATTGGACCTCTACTATCGTGGGGTGGTTTATAATTCTTTTAGTAGTATTTCAATTAAAACCTCATTGGCCTTCTTTCAGTTGGCCGGATGCTGACGCATTAATGAATAAGGTTTTCACGTTGGATAACGTGGGGCATGCTCTGATTGTTTTCTGTTTTATGTTCCTGATGGCATTGATTGCCGGATTATTTACGGGTAAAAAATTGAAAATGATTGCTGCAAGTTTTCCGGTCGTGTTCTTCCTTACGCTTTTGGCCATGGTTGTCGGAGGAAATAAATTCCTAAAGGATTGGGGATTTGAAACCGTGATATTTAGTTTATTGATAGGACTTTTCATTAGTAATATATTTTCTATTCCCAAGTGGTTGAAGGAGTCACTTTCTTCTGAACTTTTCGTGAAGATCGGTTTGGTGTTACTTGGGACGACTGTACTCTTTGATGATTTGTTGAAAGCCGGGGCATTAGGATTGATACAATCTTGTGTCGTTGTCTTTACCGTGTGGAATTTCTGCTTTTGGTTATGTCGTAAAATGAAAATTGACAAAGAAATGTCATTGATGCTTTCCAGTGCTGTGTCCATTTGTGGAGTGTCTGCAGCTGTTGCTACTGCCGGAGCTATCAAAGGGGATAAAACAAAATTGTCATACGTGGTATCGTTAGTATTGGTCGTGGCCGTGCCGATGATTTTGATCATGCCCGGTTTGGCTAAGTTGATGGGATTACCTGAGGATATGGCAGGGGCTTGGATCGGGGGAACAATTGATACGACCGGGGCCGTGGCTGCAACTGGCGCTATATATGGAGAAGTAGCCTTGCAGACGAGTACGATCGTGAAATTCTCACAGAACGTGTTGTTGGGAGTTGCGGCCTTCTTAATCAGTATTTATTGGTCTTATTCGAAGAAAGAGGTTACAGAAGAAAAACCGACGTTAAAAGTAATTTGGTTGCGTTTTCCGAAATTCGTGTTGGGATTCGTTGCTGCTTCTCTTGTTTTTTCATTCTGCGTTGCTCCAGAGGTCGTGTCTGATGCTAAACCAATTTTGAAGAATATTCAGGGTATGTGGTTTGCCTTGGCATTTATGTCTATTGGGTTGGAGACGGATTTCAAGAGCTTGATAACCTCTGAAAATCGTCGTTCCACATATGCTTTTCTGGGTGCGCAAGCGTTTAATGTGGTATTTACTTTACTTGTAGCATGGATTCTTTTCGGACTAATCGCGTAATGGAGTTATAGAGTTTATAAGGCTACTTTATAAACTTTATGAACCTTGTGAACTTTATAAACTAAATATGATCGGATTACAGATATTGTTTGTAATTTTGCCTGTGATATTGAAGTTAAACAATAAAACCAGATAGAATATGAAATTTTTTATTGATACGGCAAATCTTGACCAGATTCGCGAGGCAAATGACCTTGGTGTGTTGGACGGTGTTACTACCAATCCGTCTTTAATGGCAAAAGAGGGTATCAAAGGTGACGAGAATTGTAGAAAACATTACGTTGAGATTTGCAATATCGTGGATGGTGATGTAAGCGCGGAGGTAATTGCGACTGATTACGAGGGCATGATTAAAGAAGGGGAAGAATTAGCCGCTTTGCACCCGAATATCGTGGTAAAAGTACCTTGTATTGCTGATGGTATTAAGGCTATCAAATATTTTACCAACAAGGGAATTCGTACGAATTGTACGTTAGTGTTCTCTCCGGGACAGGCTCTGTTGGCTGCTAAAGCAGGTGCAACTTACGTGTCTCCTTTCGTAGGACGTTTGGATGACATCAGTAGTGATGGTATCGAGTTGGTGGAAAAGATTGTGGATATGTATGCTTATTACGGTTTCAACACGCAAGTATTGGCCGCTTCAATTCGCCACACACAACATATTATTCAATGTATTGAGGCCGGGGCGGACGTTGCAACCTGCCCGTTGAGTGCGATCAAAGGTTTGTTAAAGCACCCGCTGACGGATTCCGGTTTGGCTACGTTCTTGGCTGATCACAAGAAAGTGAATTCATAATTTACGATCATGTTTGTACGTTTATTCGAGGACAATCCCAATGATCGGGAGATTCGAAAGATCGTTGAGCTCTTGCGTAATGGTGGTGTTATCATTTACCCGACCGACACGATTTACGCGATCGGGTGTGATATAAATAGCGTGAAGGCTGTCCAACGGGTTTCGGCTATTCGTGGTGTGAAAGCAGAGAAAGCAAATTTCTCGATGATCTGTAAGGATCTGGGAAACATCGCTGCTTATGCAAAAGTAAGTAATGAAGAGTTTCGGTTGATGAAACAATATTTACCGGGACCGTATACTTTTGTGTTGCCGGCTACCAGTAAGTTGCCCAATGTCTTAATGAATAGACGTAAAACGATAGGTATTCGAATACCCAAAAATTTTATTGTTCAGGCTATTGTCGAAGAGCTGGGCGGGCCTTTGCTGACCACTTCTGTGAAAGCTGCTGAAGGTGAAGTCGAGGAATATATCACTGATCCGGAGTTGATTCACGAGAAATATAATCGTCTAGTTGATCTGGTCATAGACGGAGGATATGGGAATAATATTCCTTCGACAGTGATTGATTGTACGGGCGATGAGATTGTTGTCACAAGGCAAGGATTGGGTGAATTGTAGGATATTTTTCTAAGAATAAAAAAGGACTGTTGAAATGGCAGTCCTTTTTTATTTTTGCAACGAGGTATCCCGGAATCTAAGCTCCGAAAATACCTCTCTTTGGGTGAGATCCAAATTATCTTGTGGGTAGAGATTACTTTTTCCAGAATGTTTTACTGAATAGAACGAGGACCGTGAATATTTCCAGACGTCCGACCATCATCAGGATGGATAGAAATATCTTGGCAAAGTCGTGTAGATTAGCAAAATTGTCCATAGGTCCAATCTCACCGAAGCCGGGACCAACGTTACTCATACTAGAGATAACAGCACTACAAGCGGTGGCTATATCCTGAGTAAATAGTGACATGATCAGGCTGGAGATAGCGAAAATGAACATGTACAAGATAAAGAAACCCATCACTCCGGTCATAATATTGGGGTGAACACTTTTCCCGTTATACTTGACATTGATAATTCCGTTAGGATGAATGATTCGTTTCATCTCGATAAATGAGTTCTTGAATAATAGATTGAGTCGGATACATTTCAATCCTCCCGAAGTTGAACCGGCACATGCCCCGATAAATAAGAGGGCAAAGATGATGGCACTCGTGAGAGGTGGCCATAGTAGATAGTCCGCAGTGGCGAATCCTGTTGTTGTTAGAATGGTAACTACTTGAAATATAGATTCCCGTATGCTTAATTCTAAGTTTGCATAACCGTTCAAGAATAGTACGATTGCGATGATTGCACTAGCCCCTAACGTGATGTAAAGATATAGTTTAAACTCTTCATCATGAAATAATTTGCGGAATTTGCCGTGCAACATGACGTAGAGTAAACCGAAATTCGTTCCGGCAATGAACATGAATATGATAACCACGTATTGGATGTATGCGGAATCCCAATAAGCAAGGCTGGCTTGTTTGGTCGAATATCCTCCGGTAGCCATCGTCGTGAATGAGTGACAGATGGCATCAAAGAGATCCATATCTCCTAGTAACAGTAAAATAGCTTGGGCGGCAGTTAGTGAAATATAGAGATACCACATACGTCGGGCTGTTGATTTGAAGGTTGCCGTGAACTTGTCATGTGTCGGACCTGGTACTTCGGCCACGAAAAGATCACGCCCCTCGATTCCCAAGCCGGGAATGATAGCTAAAAGTAACACGATGATACCCATTCCGCCCATCCATTGAGTTAGGGAACGCCAGAATAGAGTGGCATGTGGCAAGGCCTCGACGTTGTTTATCACTGAGGAACCTGTCGTCGTGAAACCGGACATGGTTTCGAATATGGCGTCAACAATTGACGGAATTGTTCCTCCGAATAAGTAAGGTAAGCAACCGAAGATGGTGAAGATAATCCACGTGCAGGTTACAATAAAATAACCGTCTTTTTTGGCAAGTACCCGGTCTTTGACTTTCACTGTAAATGTCATGAGGCTCCCGACTCCCAGCGTGATGATTGCAGAGTAAACAAAAGCCATGAGATCGTTCTCCCCGTATATCAAGGCTACAATAATACATAAGATCAGGAAAGCACTTTCTACAAATAATAGTTTTCCTATGATGTTGGTAATGAACCTAAAGTTAATCATTTCTGGAATAGTTTGATTACTTTTTTCACTGCACTGGGCAAGGCAAAAATGACAACTTTGTCTCCGGCCTCGATTTGTACGTCTCCTTTCGCTATAATGGCATCCCCGTTGCGGATAACACCCCCGACGGTTGCGTTCTCAGGGAAATTCATATCAGCCAAAGTTTTACGGGTAATCTTAGAACCCGGCTCTGCTGTAACTTCGAATACCTCTGCTTCCGAAAATGTGAGGAATTTTAAATGTTTCACATCCACGTTCATCGTGTAACGATAAATATGAGAGGCGGCAATTAATTTCGTGTTCACGAGGGTTCCAATGCCGATGTTTTCAGCCAGATCAATGTAGTCAATGTTCTCGACTTCGGCTACGCTCTTTTTTACCCCAAGCTTTTTCGCTAACAGGCAGGAAAGAATGTTGGTTTCTGACGAGTGGGTTACACTGATAAAAGCATCGGTGTTTTTTATTCCCTCTTCTCGTAATAAGGCCAAATCTCTTCCGTCACCATTGATTACCAGCGTGGATTTTAATTTATCGGCGATGAGAATACATTTCTCCCGATCCTTTTCGATAATCTTCACGTTGTAATTTTTCTCTAATAGGGAAGCTGTTTTGATGCCGATACGGGAGCCCCCCACGATGACGACATTCTTAACTTCATATTGTGATTTGCCACAAAGAGCGAATACATTGGGGACATAGAAAGGCTTGGTTACAATAAATACCAGGTCTCCGTAGCGGAAAGAGTCATTTCCTCGCGGGATAATTGTGTGGTCTGCTCGTTTGATAGCCACGACGCGGAAATGCTGGGCACCGTAACGTTCTGCCATTTTTATCAAGGTCAAGTTGAGTACCGGGGCATTCTCCCAAAGTTTGATTCCTAATAATTGCAGGCGGCCATCCGAGAATTCGTGTAACTGCCTTGAACCACTCTGTTTTAAGGAGGCTACAATTTCTTCTGCGGCCAATCGTTCCGGGTAAATCAGCGAATCAATACCGATCATTTTCAAGTACTCTTTGTTCTCGTCTTCCAAGTACTCGCTATTGTTTACCCGGGCAATGGTTTGTTTGGCCCCGAGTTTTTTAGCCAAGATCGCTGAGTTGATATTTTGATCTTCTTGGTGATTGACAGCAATAAATAAATCACACTTGTGTACTCCTGCATCTTTCAATGCACCAATCGAGGTACAAGATCCCACGATTGACATAACGTCTAATTGATTGCCTAATAGTTCCAGCTTTTCCTCATCGCTGTCAATCAACATTATATTATGTTCTTGCTTACTAAGCATGTTCGCGAGATGTGTCCCCACTTCTCCTGCTCCCGCTATGACTATGTCCATTTTAGTTAGGTGTTAATTAACGAGCAAAATAAAGCATTATAATCCGAATTCCATAAAAAAATGCCTATATTTTCAAGATAATTGTTCCCACTTCGCTTGTTTTGAAAAACGGAATTTGGTTCTTGAAACAGAATTTTTGCCAGGCTTTCGTGCAGTGACTTGTGTTCGAGTTGTCCATGATAATCTGTTGCGGATGGAACTCGAGGAAGTTGGGAGGGTAGATATTTTCGGTAATGATGACAATATCTTCATGAGAAAATGTAGGATTGGTGTGGTCGATTATTGATATGGAACATTGAGAAGATGACAGGTGATTCTGAATGAATTTTATTTGTTGTCCGACAAAAGCTTCATGGGTGGGTAAAGCTTGTAAATGGTTGGCTGTGATATAAGTGGACAAACCATCATTGGGGCTCGTGGTTTTGAGGTAAGTGTAATAACCTTTGTAATTCAATAAGATAGCAGATTGTTTGTAGAGATTACGAATCACGATTTCCTGATGGTTTTGGATATAGTACGTGAAACAGCCATGAAGAACGAGCAATATACTCATGCTGCAACAGATAAACCTAAGAACGTGACGTTTTCTCGTGATCAAATAAATGATGACAAGGACGATGATGAGGTAAAATAGTATGACGTGAGTTGCTGTCGGGTATAAATCCGGTAAGTTTATCACGATTCTGGAAAATAGTTGTAGGCTGAAAATAAATAGGTGTGTTAGACCTATGATGATATATGACAAATAAAAACTGATGAATTCCGGTAATGCAAGTAGTATGATTCCTCCATATAAAAGGAAAGAAGCGGCGGGTACTGTGATAAGGTTTATGAAGATACTGTTCAAACTGATGGAATGGAAATAGTAAGCCATGATGGGTAGTGTCATGATCTGTGCAGAAAAACTGATGCAAAGTAGCGTGTATAATGGGCGAAGGAACTTGTGCATCTTTTTAATTTGCATCAACGGGTAAATTAAAATGATTCCGGTGTAGGCTGCGTATGACATTTGAAAACTGACAGAATAGAGTAATTCCGGATTGATAAGAAGTGAAAAAAAGGCAGCAGCGGCAATGGCATTCAAAGGAATTGTTTCTTGCCTGAATGCCTCTCCAATGGTAATAAAGCTTAGGATGGTTGCTGCTCTACAAGCAGAAGGGGAGAGGCCGGTAATGCAAGCAACAAGCCATATTAGCGGGATCAGAATCAAGCGGAATTTTTTACTTTTAAAATGGAATAACTTTAATAGACCCAAGAAAAATGCGAATATGGCTCCTATATGTAATCCCGATATAGCAAGGATGTGAATTGTTCCTGTGTTTTGGAATAGTTCTTTCGTATCGGGAGTAATTTTTTGCCTACATCCCAGACAAAGAGCTGCTAATAGCTTGTACGTCATGCTATCTGGGATGACCTGTTGTAGTTTAGTTGCTAAGTTATTTCGAATCATGTGACACACAGAATAAAGGTCTTGCGAGTGTCCGGTTTTATGGATTTCACCAACCGGAAAGCCTTTGGCCTGTATGCCTTGGTGTTGTAAGTAGTTGTTGTAATTGAAATCATGACGATTATGTGAGGTTTGTAAAGGGTATAATCTTATCAGCCCGGAAAGGGAATCCCCAACCGAGACTTTCATGGAATCTGGAATTTGTAAATACGTGCATAAATGAGGTGAGGAAATGACAAGCTTTCCGGGGGAAAGAATTTGATTGCAGCGTCCTGTTAATTGATAAGTTTCGCCTGAAATGATCGGGGGTGTCTTGGTTTCCGATAGATATATCCCCGTGGAGAAAAGTCCGGTAAAAGCGAGTAGTACAAACGGAAGTCCGGAACGAACTTTCTGGATAATGAAAAGCAGGGAAAAAGATATAATAATGACACCTAAAATGAACGTCGAAGGAAAGCTTGATAAATATTGACTGGCAGTAATTCCCAAGATCAACGGGATCACGAGAAAGAGAAAAGGAAATCTATGCCAGTAAATAGGGCGCAAACTAGTTGTAAATTAATTATAGTTTATAAGGTTCATAAGGTTTATAAAGTTTATAAGGTCTATCGTCTCACAGGGCACTTCCTTTACGGTAGCTTGAGTATCGTTAAGCAGGAACCGAAGGATACCTGTTACTTTATGAACCTTATAAACTTTATACTTTATAAACTTACTTGGGTAATACTACCCTGTAACTTTGTTTGAATTTTCCGGCACTGATGTTATTCAGTTTTCCTTTGAGTAAACGTTTTTTCAGTGCAGACAGGTGATCCGTGAAGACAATCCCGTCTAGATGATCGTACTCATGCTGGATAATGCGGGCACGAGTTCCCGTGAATTCTTCCACGTGTTCCACCCAGTTTTCATCCCGATAGGCAATTTTTATCCGGTCTTTTCGCATAACATCTTCGTGAATTCCGGGGATACTTAAACAGCCTTCGTTGAAAGGTACATCATCTCCCGAACGCTCTAAGATATGTGCGTTGATAAAAGCTTTTTTAAAATCCTTGCAATCCGGATCCAGTTCCTCGAACGGGGAGCCGTCGATCACGAAAATACGAATGTTTTTTCCGATTTGCGGGGCAGCCAGTCCGACTCCGTCTGATTCGTACATTGTTTGCCACATATCGTCGAGTAATTTACTCAATCCCGCATATTCCGGGGTGATGTCTTCGGAAACTTTCCGAAGAACCGGATGTCCATAAATGTAAATAGGTAAAAGCATTTTTAAATATTCAGATTTCTTTGTGATTCCATATACGACTGCAATATAATCGTGGCACTAATAGCATCGATTATCGCTTTGTCCTGACGTTGTTTCTTTTTTGCCCCTCCTTCGATCATGGCTTTATGGGCCAGTACGGAAGTGAAACGTTCGTCATACATAACGATGGGTATGTCCGGTAGCTTGCGACCGAGAGCGGTAAGAAAGGGTTTGATATAGGTCATGCTTTCCGAATCCGTGTTATCCATTTGCTTGGGATGTCCCACAACAATCAAGTCTACTTTCTCTTTCAAGCAATAGTCCTGCAAAAATTGCAATACCTCATGTGATCTGACCGTGGTTAGACTGTTGGCAATAATTTGGCATGGATCGGTAACGGCTATGCCCACTCTCTTTTTCCCGTAATCAATAGCAATAATTCTTCCCAATCGATTATTCCTTTACAATGATGAAAATATCCTCGTTTTCTTTCTTCATTAAATACTGCTCTCTAGCAAACTTCTCCAGGTTATCCCGGTTTCCCAACAACTCTTCTTTCTTACGTTTGTCCTCTTCTATTTTCTCCCGGTAATACTTTTGTTCGTTCTCCAATTGGTTGATTTTTGAACGCAACTGTAACCGATCGATAAAACTGTATTTATCGAACAGAGCGATCCAGATAACAAATAGCAGCCCCACGAAAGTGTATTTGTTTGCAAATCGCTGGAACAAATTTCTCGATGATGGTTTGTTTTCGTTTTGCATATCGCAAAGGTACAAAAAAAGAGACTGTTAAGAGAAATAAATGATAAATTTTTTCCGAATGGTCAAAAGTCCGGTTTTTACGCTGCATATTTATAAAAATGGGGAGAATATTTATACAGTAATTTGATTTGCAGTGTTTTATGTTTTGATAAAAAAGAATTTTACCTATTTTTTGTATAACTAATTTCGCTAGCTTTGTGGACGCAGAATTTTTCGAATAGAAAAGAAATAATAAAATAAAATACGAGTAATGGAAAAAAAATTAGCAGTTATTGCGTTGGGAGGTAATGCTCTTTTGAGAGGAAATCAAAAAGGTACTATTGAAGAGCAAAATGCCAATACCATCGACACTTTGGAGAATTTGGTATATTTAATAAAAGAAGGATATAATCTGATTATTTCTCATGGAAACGGTCCTCAGGTTGGAAACGTTTTGATGGATAACGCTGCCGGTGTGGAGAAATATGACAATGCCGCTATGCCATTGGATGTTTGTGTGGCTTTCACGCAAGGACAAATCGGGTACATGATTGAACGTAACTTACGTAATATCTTGAAAGAACACGGGTTGCAACGTAACGTGATCTCTATGGTGTCACAGGTGATTGTTGACAAGAACGATCCGGCTTTACAGAATCCGACCAAACGGGTAGGAAAAATTTACATGAAGGATGAGGCTGATAAATTAGCTCAAGAGAAAGGTTGGGTGTTCAAAGAAGAGATCAAGGTAGAAGGTGGTTGGCGTCGTGTGGTTCCTTCGCCGGATCCGAAAGATTTTATGAATGCTGATTTGGTAGAGCGTTTGGCTCGTGAAGGAAACATCGTGATCACGACCGGAGGGGGTGGTATTCCGGTATATATTGATGAGAAAGGTGATATTCAGCCGATCGAAGGGGTAATTGACAAGGATTTGGCTTCAGCCATGGTTGGAACCCGTGTAAAAGCGGATGAATTCTATATTTTGACGGATGTACCTTATATTTATAAGGATTACAAGAAACCGACCCAGCAAGTACTGGAATTCTTGGACTATGCCGACACGATGAAATATTTGGAAGATGGAACCTTTGCCGAAGGTAGTATGGCTCCTAAAATCCGTGCTTGTCTGCGTTTTGTTAAGGATGGCGGTCAAAAATCCGTGATCACCGAGGCTACCAAGTTGGAAGATCGGAGATATGGTTCAAAGATCACCATGGAATACGAAGACGACAGAAGATAATTGAATATGGAGAATTGAAAACTGAAAATGTTTTTTTATTCTCGATTGGATATTGTAATTTTGACCTGATTTTAATACAAGGTATGGAGTCCTTGAATTTGGAATCTAAAATCATAAATCTAAAATAAATAAAGTTATGGCTTTTAATTTGAGAAACAGAAACTTTTTAAAGTTATTGGACTTTAGTCCGAAGGAGATAAAATACATGTTGGACCTGGCTGCTGATCTGAAGAAAGCAAAATATGCAGGAACCGAGCAACCTCGTTTGAAAGGTAAGAACATCGCTTTGATTTTCGAGAAAACTTCTACTCGTACCCGTTGTGCTTTCGAGGTAGCTGCTCACGATCAAGGAGCCCAGGTAACTTATCTTGGTCCTTCAGGATCTCAAATTGGGGTAAAAGAATCTATGGCAGATACGGCTCGTGTATTGGGACGTATGTACGATGGTATTGAATACCGCGGTTTCGGTCAGGCTATTGTTGAGGAATTAGCTCGTTACGCTGGTGTTCCGGTATGGAACGGTTTGACTAACGAATTCCACCCGACTCAGATTTTGGCAGACTTCTTAACCATGATGGAGCATACCGACAAACCGTTGAACAAAGTAACTTTCGCTTATCTTGGCGATGCTCGTTTCAACATGGGTAACTCGTTGATGGTAGGTGGTGCTAAAATGGGTATGGATGTTCGCATCGTTGCTCCGAAAGAATTACAACCGGATGCAGAATTGGTTGCTACTTGTAAGGCTATTGCAGAAGAGACCGGTGCAACTGTTACGATCACGGATAATGTAGAAGAAGGTGTGAAAGGTTGCGATTTCTTGTACACTGACGTATGGGTATCTATGGGTGAGCCTGCAGAAGTATGGGCAGAGCGTATCAAATTGTTGACCCCGTACCAAGTGAATAAGAGAGCTATGGAATTGACTGGAAACAAGAACTGCAAATTCATGCACTGCTTACCGGCATACCATAACTTGGAAACTCAAGTAGGACGTGACGTTTACAAACAATTCGGAATGAACGGATTGGAAGTAACCGAGGAAGTGTTTGAATCAGAGAACTCTATCGTGTTCGACGAGGCAGAAAACCGTATGCATACGATTAAGGCTGTGATGGTTGCTACTTTGGGTGACTAATTACGTATAGGTCTTTTTACTAAGAATATATTCCGAGCGGTCCTGTTATTGTTTGACAGGGCCGTTTCTTTTGTTTTCTAATAATGTTAGTGGTTGAGAAATAAACGTATACAATTAAAAATTACTTGTTTGGCGGAAAAAATAGAATAATTTTATACTTTTATCCCCGATAGATGGAATATAGATAAAGTATAAATAGATGTCTTCGGATTTGACTATAAAGGAAAAATTGTTTGTTGATGTTTTCAATAAAAATTACAAAGCGCTATGTTTGTATGGGGCGAAACTTTGTGGTGATTTTTCCGAGGCAGAGGATATCGTGCAAGAGGTATTTGTTAAGTTTTGGAATGTATTTAAAGAAGATTCAGAAGGAATTTCCGTGCGTTCCTATTTGTACCGAATGGTACGTAATGCCTGTATTGATCTGGCCCGGGCAAAAAAATACGATACTGTTGATGTAAACTCTTTAGCAGACCAATTGGAAGATTTTTTTCAAGCAGAATCGGAGGAAGATTCCAAAATAGATAAATTATTGGAGGCAATAGAGAATCTTCCGGATAAATGCCGATATGTGTTTACCGCAATCTGCGTGAATAACAGAAAATATAAGGATGTTGCAGACGAGATGCATATTTCTTTGAATACGGTGAAAACACAACTATCTAGAAGTATTCGTATCTTGCGTGAAAATCTAAACAAGGATGATTTCAAATTATTTCTTGCTTTTTTTGCTGTTTCCGAGTAAATTCTTTCACCCATTTCCATTTTTTTTCGTCTTCTCTATAGTAATAGCAAGATGATTTCTGTTATGATGATAAAGGAAGACATAGAAGATATTATATGGCGAGATTACCAGGGCATCTGTTCAGAAGAGGAAAAACTTTCTTTACAAGAATGGATAGAAGCCTCTGAAAAAAATAGGCTTGTCTTTGAACAGATTCGCTCGATTATAGAATCAGGAGAACTTGTAAAAGGATATGATGTATTGAACGAGCAAAATGCTTTGGAAAAGGTGATGAGGCGGATAAAACCTCGTTCCATTCATCGGTATGTGTGGTTACGTTATGCTGCTGGAATTCTTCTGCCCTTGATACTCGTTGCCATAGCTTATTATTTTATGGCTCCTAATGAGACTATGGAGTCCCCGGTAATAGCCCATCAGATTCAGCCGGGTATGTCGAAAGCCACTCTTTATTTATCAGACGGTCAGGAAATCGATCTTTTACAATTAGGCGATTCCACTTTACGAGATGGATTAGCCGAACAGGAAATTTTATTGCGAGGAACGAGCAATACTTTGAATTATTATGACCCTTCTCGAGGCATAAGGCAAGTTGAAAAGGTCGTTTATAATAAAATCGTGGTTCCTCGGGGAGGGGAATACATGTTGATACTGTCTGATGGGACGAAAGTCTGGTTAAATTCAGAGACAGAAATGGAATACCCGTTATGTTTCGGTTTGGATGTTCGGGAAGTTCGTTTGAAGGGCGAGGCTTATTTTGAAGTGAAGAAAGATGTAAAACGGAAATTTAATGTTGTGATGGATGGGGCAACCATTGAAGTTACTGGAACCTCGTTTAATGCATCCTGTTATCCGGATGAGTATAACTGTTGCGCAATACTTGAAACTGGACGCATCAATCTGTTGGCAAACAATACCGTAAATAAGGTGAATATTGGGGAACGGGCGGTTTATGACAAGAAATCAGGTGAGGTGACAATTAATCCGGTCGATTTGAAATATTACACCTCTTGGAAACATGGGACTTTCCATTTCTACAATACCCCGTTGTCAGAAATTGTGCGAGCTTTGGGGCGCTGGTATGATGTCGAATTTCGTTTTGAGGACGAATCCTTGCAAGATGTTTGTTTCTCGGGGGCAGCTTTACGGAACAGACCGATAGATTTTATGCTCAGATTATTAGAAAATACTCAATCAGTAAAATTTTCAATACAAAAAGATGGTATGATATGGATAAGTAAAAAATGAAAAAGAGGAAGATTGGCCTCTTCCCCTTTTTTCGCTTTAATAACCCTCTCCTGCAAGAGAGAATTTTAAACAAATAGTTACACAAATCTATGAAAAAATTTTTAAAGGATAAACTTTTCCGGACGGGAAAAGTATGGTCCAAATTTTGGAAAATTATGCGATTACAATTATTGATCGTTTTTGTAACTCTGTTTCAGTTACATGCTGAAACGGGAGTTGCACAGGAAAAAGTTAGTATTTCCTTTAAAGATGCTTTGATCGAAGACATCATAAAGGAAGTGGAAGTACAGTCCGGTTACGTGGTGGTGTATAATAACACGTTGTTAAAAAACATGGCCCGTGTAACCGTTCGCTTGAATAACGTGAATGCCAAAGATGCTTTAAATGAGGCATTAAAAGGAAGTGGTTTGGAATGTAAATTAGTCGAGAACTTTTTGGTTATTTCGAAGAAAGACGGAAAGGATGAGGAACAGAAGGCAACATTCCGGAAAATCAAAGGAAAGGTGATGGACGAGAAGGGATTAACCCTTCCGGGGGTAACGGTGCTTATCAAAGGAACTACGTTAGGGGTTGTTACGGATATTGACGGGAAATTTTCGCTTGAGGTCCCGAAGATGGATAGTACGATATTGGTATTCTCTTTTGTCGGTATGGTTTCTCAGGAATACCGTTTATCCAATGATCCCAAGAATGATGAGAAAGAAATTTCTATCCGTATGAAAGAAGACGTGAAAGAAATGCAGGAAGTTGTCGTGACAGGATATGCCAATATTAACAAAGAAAGTTTTACAGGAAATTCCGTAACCGTTAAAAGAGAGGATTTGCTGAAAGTGTCTAAAACAAACGTGCTACAGGCATTACAGACCTTTGATCCTTCTTTTCGTATTCAACAAAATAATCAATGGGGATCGGACCCGAATAATGTACCTGAATTATATATCCGTGGGCGTTCTGGTATTGGAGTGAAGGATTTGGATCGAAAGAATAATCTTTCAAAATCCGAATTGGAAAACAATCCTAATTTACCCACTTTTATTATGGACGGTTTCGAGATTAGCGTGGAAAAGTTATATGACATGGACCCGAATCGTATTGAAAGCATTACCATCTTGAAAGATGCGGCAGCATCAGCCATGTACGGGTCGCGGGCTGCTAATGGGGTTGTTGTTATAACGACCGTGGCTCCCGTTCCGGGGAAAGTTTCTGTATCTTACAGCATGACCGGGACGGTAACTGCTCCGGATTTGACCGATTACAATTTAATGAATGCGAGGGAGAAATTAGAGGCAGAGGTGGCAGCAGGTATTTATAAAGGAGAGAATCCAACAGCTCAGAATAAGTATGATGTGGAGTATAATGGCAAATTGAATAATATTGTACACGGAGTTGATACTTATTGGTTGTCCAAACCTTTACAAACGGCATTCAATCATAAACATAGTTTATATATAGAGGGAGGAACCAATGATATTCGTTTTGGTTTAGATATGCTCTATAATAACGAAGACGGTGTGATGAAAGAATCTTTCCGTGATCGAATGGGTGCTGGATTTTATATAGACTATCGGGTCGGTTCTTTGCAGGTAAAAAATTATATCTCTTATAATATCACACGGTCTAAGGAATCTCCTTATGGAACTTTCTCTGATTATACTTCCAAGCAACCGTATGATATGTATAAAGATGAGAACGGGAATTATTTAAAAACGACTCAAAAATGGCATGGAGAATCGGATTCAGAGGTGAAAAATCCTTTGTATGAAGCTGGATTGCAAAGTTTTAATAAAACGCAGGTAGACGAGTTGATAAATAATTTGAGTGCCAACTGGTATGTTAATAATTATTTACAGATAAAGGGACAATTCAGTTTGACCAAGAAAAACACAAAAACAGAGGACTTTATTGACCCGAAGTCAATGCGTAATACAAAGGTGTTAGGTTCTACTAATAGTAGTTCCGGTGAACTTAGAACCAGTACGGGAGACGGGTTTGACTGGGATTTGAATGCTTTTTTGGCTTACAACCGTACTTTAGGAGGTCACAATATTAACTTGAATGTTGGTATCAATGCCACTTCTACGGAGACATCGACTACTTCAGCTTATTATCGAGGTTTTCCTTCCGGGACGTTGCATTCTCCTAACTATGCACAAGAGATTGTGGAGAAACCGACCGTTAGTCAGAACAGAACCCGTTTATTTGGTTTGTTGGCAAGCTTGAATTATACCTATAATAATATCTATTTGTTAGACCTTTCCGTGAGAACAGACGGTTCTTCTGAATTCGGTTCTGATAAGCGTTTTGCTCCTTTCTGGTCCGGAGGTCTTGGTATCAATCTTCATAATTACGAGTTTATGAAGAAATTCGGTTACGTTGATATGTTGAAAATCCGGGGGTCTTACGGGGTAACAGGTAAAGTAAATTTCCCACCGTATGCAGCACAAACAATTTACCAGATTTTGAGTGATGAATGGTATAAGACCGGTTTCGGGGCCTCATTAATGGCTTTAGGGAATAAGGATCTTGCTTGGGAAAAAACGAAAGAGTTAGATTTAGGTATAGATATACAACTGTTTAATGGAGCCTTCCAACTGGAGTTCTCTTATTATCGTAAGAAAACGGTGGATCTAATTAATGATGTGACCATTGAAAGTGCGGCAGGGTTCACGACTTACATGGATAATTTGGGAGAGATAATGAATAAAGGGTATGAGATTCAATTTAAAAGTGATCTTTTCCGTAACAATGACTGGTATGTTTCCGTGTTTGCTAACCTAGCTCATAATAAAAATGAGATATTAAAAGTTTCCGAGAGCTTGAAAGCTTATAATGATGCGGTTGACAAGGATTTTGCCGAGTCGAATGCATTCGACGGGTCCACTTCCAAACCCATCACAAAATACACGGAAGGAGGATCGTTGACCTCTATCTATGCGATGAGATCTTTGGGGATAGATCCGGCTACCGGACAGGAGATTCTAGTCAATCGTGACGGTTCTGTTACTTACACGTGGAATAGCTCTGAACAGGTTGTTGTGGGAAATACAGAACCCAAGGCACAAGGAACGTTTGGTTTTAACGTGAACTATAAAAACTTCACATTGTACACGACGTTTATGTATGAGTTCGGGGGACAACAATATAACCAAACTTTGGTGGACAAGGTGGAGAATGCTAATTTATACAGCTCAAATGTAGATAAACGGGTGTTTACCAGCCGTTGGAAAAATCCGGGCGATAAAGCAAAATACAAAGCTTTGGAAACCGGGAGAGGATCCATTGAGACTACGAATCCGACCGAGCGTTTTGTACAGGATTATAATGTTGTGACATTGAATTCGATTACACTAGGGTATGATTTTGATCAAGAATTGATTAAAAAGGCTCATTTAGGTATGTTACGTTTGGAAATTGGGGCTAATGACCTTTTGCGGATCTCTTCCGTTAAGGCGGAACGTGGACTTAGTTATCCTTTTGCCAGATCCGTGAATTTTTCAATAAAAGCGACGTTCTAAAACGGCTCAACGTTATTTAGGAAATTAGAAATCAATAGAATATGAAGATAAATAAGATAATATTAGCTGTATTGTTGCCGATCATGTTGAGTTCATGTGAGCAATGGTTGGATGTAGCACCTGACGATCAGGTAAACGAAGAGACTCTGTTCGCCAATGGAGACGGTTACCGGAATGCGTTGAATGGAGTGTATCGGGATATGGCAACCACCCAAATGTACGGAAGGGAATTAACTTGGGGATTTGTGGACGTAATGGGATGGGTGTATGATCCGTTGACGATTTATTATGATTGTAGTAATCACGAGTATTATGATGTGTTACTGGGGAAATACAATGTTCAAGTCGTGAAGAATATCAGCGAGGCTTTTTGGTCTCAAGCCTACAATTCTATCGCAAACTGTAATAATATCATTGCCCGGATTGACGGGGAAAATCCGTCTAAATTTGCTGGTGGAGAGGAAGAACGGAATATGATTCACGGGGAGGCACTGGCCTTACGGGCTTATCTGCATTTCGATATGTTACGTTTGTTTGCCCCGGCTCCTAAAGTTGCGGATGACAAAGGATATATCCCGTACTATGAAAGATACGGATCAACCTCTGAGGCTAGAGCAAGTGTTCCCGTGATTTTAGAAAAAATAGAACGGGACTTGCTTAAAGCCAAAGATCTGGTTGCTCCTTTTGATACGACCGGCAATCATAAAGTATGGATGAGTACCAGATTAAGAATAGAAGGGGGACGGGGATCCGGTGATTCCTATTTGCCGGATGATTTGTTCTATATGTACCGGGGATTTCGGATGAACTACTATGCTATTTGTGCGACCTTGGCACGTGTGTACTCATATGGGGACAAACAAACTCTGGCAAGAGAATGTGCAGAAGAAGTAGTTGAGGCCACTTATCCCCAAAGCAGTTATAATACCAAATGTTTCACGTTTACCGGAGGTGGGAGTTATAATAGTAATTATAAATTGTATGATGGGGTGATCTTTGGACTTTCCAATCAGAAATTAATAGACGATTATAGCAATTATCTGGGAACGGCTAATGACATTAAATTGCCGGTATACTATGATGCCATTATTTATAATGAAAATTATGATGAGGTTGATACAGAGGATGCCCGCCTGACCTTATTTTCGGTTGTGGATGATTATTATTACTATTCAAAGAAATATACTACGCAAGTCGGTAATTCTTACGGGGAGGATCTGATTCCGATGATTCGTTTAAGCGAGATGTACTATATCATTAGTGAAGCTCTTTACACGGAAGGACAGACTCAATCAGGTATTAACAAACTGGATGAGGTGAGAATGGCAAGAGGGATTCGGGGTGGAAAACTTCAGATTGAGAGTTTGGAGGAAATGCAAAAAGCTATTTTGAGAGATGCTAGAAGAGATTTTATCGGAGAAGGACAGTTGTTTTATTATTATAAAAAATATGATATGACTCCGAATGATTGGGGATACACGATTGGCAGGGTGTTGCCTCTTCCGGACAATCAACTGATTCATTAATAAAAAAAGGATACTTATGAAAATATATATAATTCTAATTGCGATAGTGTTTGCTCTTTTTTCCTGTAGTGAAGAGGAAATAAAAACTTATCATTCAGAACGCTATCTTTATTTCACGACAAGCTTGGATAGTGCAGATTTATCCGTGTCTTTTTCCCACTATCCGACCAATGAAGAATATAAGGCCGGTTTCGAGGTGAATTTAATGGGTGATCCTCTTGCAGAAGATGCTGTCTATCGTATCTCGGTGGTAGATACGGGGACTACGGCTCTTCCTGAAGAGTATGTTCTGAACATGGAACCGAAGTTCGGGGCCAACCAGCTGAAAGATACGCTTTATGTGACCTTGAAAAAAACGGAAAGATTGAATGATGGTCCCGTGACGTTAATGATCAAACTGGAAGAGGGAAATGGCTTTACCCCGGGGTTAAGGCGTAATCGCACGGTAAAGGTTCATTTTGATAACGTGGAAAGCAAACCTCTCTGGTGGGAAGGAGATATTATAACGGTATATTTGGGTGAATATTCTCCCGAAAAATACAAGTATTTCCTGATCGTTACTCAGGTTGATGCAACCGAGATCCCTGTTTTGTTAAAAGAAAACCCGACAAAATTGCGGGTATTGGCATTGGAATTTAAAGACTATCTGGCTTTACACCCTGAATTGAATATGACGGTGCCTATTTATTAATAACTAAAAAGTGATGGTGATGAAAATAAGATATATACTTCTGTTAATCATTACAGTACTGGGAGTGAGTTCCTGCTATGATGATAAGGGAAATTATTCGTATGATCCCAAGAATGATATTAAGATTACTTTTGATGCAAGTTATTTTGAGGCTATTCTAGGAGAAAAAATTAAATTGACTCCGAGATTGACGTTTGCCATTGATAGCAATGATGTCGATTTGAGTTACAAATGGACGTTCCTTGGAAAAGAAATTTCCGATCAACGAAATTTGGAATGGGTTGTTGATACCGTGACTAGTAACCATAACGTTTATTTGAACGTGACCGATAATCGTACCGGAGTAACTTTCTCCGGGGGAATTTCAGCGATGTTAAGTTCTGCGTATGCCAAAGAGGCTTGGGTTGTTCTTGCGAAACAGAACGGAAAGTCTGTTTTGTCATATATCCGAGAAACCCAAGAAGATGATGGAAGTGAGTATGGTAAATTCACGTATACCGATATTCCTGATATTTATCAATTGGTTAATGGGGAAGAGTTAGGAACGGAACCGGTTCGAGTGCTGGAACATTTTGCAGCAAGAGGCGGTATCGGGCATTTTTGGGTACTACAAAATGGAGGTCAAGGATGCGTGGATCTATCCGGAGAAGATTTCACGAAAGATATTCTTTTGAATGATATTTTTCTGGATGGAAATTTACCGGTAGATTTTAAACCGATTGATATGATTGATATGAAGTGGCTGACTTGTGTGGTTAATCATGATGGAAAGGTATATACGCGTAAGAAATTAACGAATCAATTGTACAATTCCGGTTATTTTATCGACCGTCCGTTGGAATTCGAAAATGAAGAAGTAGATGGATCTCGTATGGTGTTGGCTCCTTTCTCTGACTTGAATTATACTGTTATGTATGATAAGGTGCATAACCGTTTTCTGGCTATTGCGGACTTGAAAAAGGAAACAGCAGGAAAGGTAGTGAAATTTACGGTGGATGAATCCGGGTATGCGCCTGATTTTGCCCGATTGGATAATTTGGGGAATATGGAGGTGTTGCATACTGGTTATTATGAGGTAAAAGAGGGAGAAAGTGGAGATCAGGGATATTACTCTATTTTACGAGACCGGACAACCGGGAATTATTACACGCATGATTTTCGTGTGAATGCGATGAGTGAATCTTCTGCTCCTTCTGCATTCCCGGTATTACAGCGTCAGATAGATCTAAATCAAGTGATAAACGGAACCTCTAAAAATGTATTTAATGTATTACGTTCATGGGTGTACGGGGATGATTTTGGAACCCCTTATGTTTTGATTTCTAAAGATAATGAGTTGTGGTTGTACGATCGGGACGCTAAGATGCCCGTGGAGAAATATTATGAATTCCCACAAGGGCAGATTATCACGGCGATAGATTCCGAGAGTGTTGGTAGCCGTCGGGTGGCTATAGGAATGCAATCCGGAGAGTTTTACGTGTTGGATCTGACAAGAAAGGCCGTGAATGGTCAAAAAGAGAAGTTGATTTATGCGTCAACTCATAATTTTGGCGAAATCGTACATATCCGCTATAAAGTATGTAGTGGTAATGGTTGGGGATATTAATCGGTAACAAGTAATCAAGGAGATCCAGAAGTATTTCATTTTGAAACGCTTTTGGACTCCTTCCACTCGACTGTGGCAGAGACTTTTTTACGTCTTGTTTGCTCCAGACGGAAAGACCTTTGTATAAATATCGGGACGAAATAAATTGTATGTAAATTAAATGTATTTATGAAAATCAAAGTTTTAGTTGTTTTGATGGCCCTTGTCTGTGTTCCATTGATTACAGATGCTAAAAAGAGAGAGAAAAAGAAGAAAGCAGGAAAAACGGAGAATGTTCAAACTCCTAAAGAATCTGCTTATGACCAACTCTTTAAGGGTAAAGAATGCACCACGGCGAAAGGGATGATTACCCTTCACAAAGTGGATGGAAAATTGTATTTTGAATTCCCGCTGAGTTTGTTGGGACGGGATATGTTGCTTGGATCAACTGTTTCCAGTATCAGCGATAATTCGAATGCGTTGGTGGGACAAAAAAATCAGACCCCGTTACACGTTGCTTTTACCATGACGGATAGTATGGTGTATTTGCGGGAAGTTACTAATCCTTCCCGGGCACAAATATCAAGCCAAAGTAAAGATAAGCATATTGAACAGGCCATGGAAATGGGAACTCGTTTACCAATTATGGAAGGATTCGCAGTGAAGGCTTATAATGCCGATAGTACTGCGGTTGTGTTTGAGGCAACTAAATTCTTCGTGAGTGACGACTCTCGGATGGATCCTTTTGATCCTTACGGAAAAAAGGTGTATTACGGGCAGGGAACCCGTAGGAAGCGTTTCCAGTCAGAACTGTCTTATGTCGGGGATATAAAGGCCTTTTCAGATAATGTCTCGATTACTTCCTCGCTTTCCTATTTACAGGATATTGCGCTTCATGGAATGTTCGTGCTGGTTATTGATGAGCCTGTGACGGTAGGAGTAAATCGTTCATTGGTATTGTTGCCGGAAGAACCGAGGATGCGTCCCCGTTTGGCAGACCCTCGTATCGGTTATTTCGTTTCCGGTAAAGAGGTGATTACGGATGATCTGGATGGCGTGAAAGACGTTTATTATATTAATCGCTGGGACCTTCAGCCTAAGGATGTGGAGGCTTATAAGCGGGGAGAACTGGTGGAACCAGTGAAACCGATCGTTTATTACGTGGACGATGCATTTCCGAACGAATGGAAGACTGCCATTCATGCGGGAATCAGACTTTGGAACAAGGCTTTTGAAAAAATCGGTTTCAAAAATGCTGTTCAATCTTATGATTTTCCGAAAGATGACCCGGAGTTTGATCCGGATAATATCAAATATTCTTGTGTACGTTATTGTCCTGTCGGGATGGCTAATGCTCAGGGACCATCTTGGGTTGATCCTCGTAACAGTGAAGTGGTCAATGCTTCCGTGTTGATTTATCATGATGTGATCAAGTTGATCAATAATATGCGTTTCGTGCAGACAGCTCAGGTGGACGAGCGAGTGCGAACGACAAAGTTACCGGAAGATGTTTTGTTTGAAAGTATGCGTTATATCGTGGCACACGAAGTCGGACACACGTTAGGCTTGATGCATAACATGGCTGCCTCTGCCTCTATTCCCGTGGAATCCTACCGGGATGCGGAATTTATGGAAAAATACGGGACAACTCCTTCTATCATGGACTACGCTCGTTTTAACTACATTGCGCAACCTGAAGATAAGGGGGTCTCTTTGACTCCCCCGGAATTGGGTGTGTATGATTATTACGCTATCGAATGGGGATATAAACCCTTGTTGGATGCACGCACCCCGGAAGAAGAATTACCTGTTTTGCGGAAAATGATTTCAGATAAGATCGGGGATCCGATGTTCCGGTATGGTAAGCAACAAATCGGGTATGGTACTTTTGACCCGTCATCTTTGACTGAAGATTTGAGTGATGATGCTGTCAAGGCTGGTGAGTACGGGATTAAGAATCTGAAATATATTCTGAAAAATCTCAATCATTGGATGGACAGTCAGGATAAGGATTATACTTACCGGGACAATATCTACCGGGAAATTTGTAATCAATATTCTCAATATATCTATACTGCTTTGGCAAACGTGGGAGGATTCTATATTAACGAACACTTCGTGGGAGATCCTTATAAGACTTATCAAGTTGTTCCGAAAGAAATTCAAAAACGGGCTTTGCGTTTTGCCATTAACGAGTTGAAGAATATGGAATGGTTGGATTGCCCGGAAGTGGTAAAAAACTTGGAATTTGACGGTTCTAATGCCCGGTTGCTATTAAAGGCCTTTGCCAGTTCACTCGTTTCGACCAAACGTTTGGCATTAGGTGTGTATCGTGATCCGAATGGTTATTCTCCCCAAGAATACTTGGATGATCTTTATAATCTGATTTGGGCCTCAACTCTTCGCGGAAAGAATCCGACGGAGGCAGAACGTATTCTGCAGACGGAAGTTGTAAATTCTTTAATCAGTGGGGTAAATCCGGCTACGGGCAGGAAGAGCATGGCCGATATGGTGTTGGCTAAATCTCGTCCGGCATTTGGTTGTGCCTGTGGAGGGCACCAGCAGTTACCGGACTATCAGATTCGGGAAATAATGGAAAAATTACCGATGAGGAAAGCAATAAGTATGAAAGCTACGAATTTTGATCAATTCTCCAACTTGGTTGAACGCCGACAAGATTTGAATGACAGGTTGGGATATGATTTTATTCAATACGTGGCGAACATATCGAATGATAATAACCAGCATCTTTTGCATCAGATGATTTTGAAAATACAAAACCTGATGAAAGTAAATAAAAACAATGGTTCTTACGAGACTCGGGGACATTATGCTTACTTGTTATCGCAGATAGAGGGATTTCTAAAAAATAAATGATGTACTTTAAAACAAGATATATGAATAGAAGATTCCTTTTAATCCTCTTCTGTCTTTTTTCCTTTTTGTTGACGGTTTCTGTTGAGGTTCAGGCTGAAAAACGGAAAAAGAAAGGAAAGAAGGAGAACGTGGAACAAAAAAAGGAGAGCAAATATGACCAGCTTTTTGAAGGGAAGGAATGCGTGACCCGAAAGGGAATGATCACGTTGCATAAGTTTGAGAATAAGGTCTATTTTGAGCTGCCCTTGACTTTACTGAAAAGAGAGTTTCTGTTAGGGTCGACCGTGGCCGGGATTAGTGACAATAGCAATGCTATTGTCGGGCAAAAAACAACAGATCCTTTGCATATAGCCTTTCAGAAAAGGGACAATAAAATTGAGTTGATCCAGATGAGTTTGCCCTCCGTGCTACAAGTGTATAGTGGCATAGAGCAAGAGGCATATAATCGGGCTATTCGGAATCGTAACGTGCCGCCCGTGCTGAAAGCGATGGAAATTATGGCTTACAATGCGGATAGTACAGCCGTCGTGTTCGATATGACTTGGTTGTTTCTGGCAGATGATGCTCGTCTGACACCTTTTGATCCGTATAGTCGTTCAACCGGTTACGGGAAGTTAAAACGAAGAGCTACTTTTAATAAAGAGGTTTCTTATATAGATGAGGTGAAAGCCTTCGAGGATAATATTGCGGTAATTTCTTCTTTATCTTATGACCAGAGCGTGATGTCTCCTATAACGGGGAAAAGCGTGAAAACGGCTGTTACCGTGAAAATGAATCGTTCAATGATTTTGTTACCGGATAAGGATTTGATGCGTGAACGTCTGGCTGATCCGAGAGTAGGACTTTTCTATTCCGTGAAGGAAGATATGACCACCCGTACGGATGGAGCCAAATATACTTTTTTGATGAATCGTTGGAGAGTGGAGCCGAAAGATATGGAGGCTTACAAGCGGGGGGAACTGGTGGAACCGGTAAAGCCCATCGTGTTCTACGTGGATAATGGTTTCCCGGAAGAGTGGAAGGCTGCCGTACATGCGGGAATTAAAGAATGGAACAAAGCTTTCGAGAAAATCGGTATGAAAAACGTCATGATCAGCCGTGATTTTCCGACAGATGATCTGGAATTTGATCCGGATAACTTGAAATATAGTTGTATTCGTTATGCCCCAATTAGTATCGCTAACGGGATGGGTCCCTCGTGGACGGATCCGAGAACGGGAGAAATCCTGAATGCGTCGGTCTATATATACCATGACGTGATCAGGTTAGTAAATGATATGCGTTTCGTGCAGACGGCGCAAGTTGACGAGCGGGTGAGAACAACTAAATTGCCGGATGACGTGCTTTATGAAAGTTTACGTTATATCGTGGCTCATGAGGTTGGGCATTGCTTGGGCTTGATGCACAACATGGCGTCGTCTTTTTCAATTCCGGTTGATTCACTTCGTTCTGTGACCTTCACTGAAAAGTATGGAACGACACCTTCCATCATGGATTATGCCCGGTATAATTACGTGGCCCAACCCGAAGACAGAGGGGTACGTTTAACCCCGCCGGAGTTGGGGGTATATGATTATTATGCCATAAAAGTCAATTATCAACCGATATCGGAGGCAACTACAGCGGAAGAAGAGAATCAGGTGGTACAAGGGTGGATTGCCGAAAAAGCGAGTGACCCGATGTACCGTTATGGAAAGCAACAAATCCGAGGTGTCTATGATCCCAGTGCTTTGACGGAGGATCTAGGTGATGATGCAGTGAAGGCTGGTAATTACGGGATGGATAATTTGAAATATATCTTGAAACATCTGAACGAGTGGATGCAATCACAGGACAAAGATTATTCTTACCGTATGCATATCTATAACGAGTTGGTTTACCAGTGCCGGGGATATTTGTACAATGCCTACGTGAATATTGGGGGAGTCTATTTAACAGAACGTTTCATGGGTGATCCGAAGCCGAGTTTTCAGGTTGTACCGAAAGAGGTGCAGAAACGTAATACCCTTTTCTTGTTGAGGCATCTGAAAAATTTGGAGTGGTTGGATGATTTTGTTCATACTGGGAATTTACATGTGGGCGCTCCTAAATCACAGGAGGTGATTAGTTTCTTTGCCGGAGCATTATTGAATACCAAGCGAGTGTCCCTTTGTGCTTACTGGGAACCGAATACCTATACCCCGAAAGAATTTTTGGATGATGTTTATGCCGAGGTGTGGGAATCAACATTGAAAGGAAGAAAACCGAGGCTTTCCGAACGGTATTTACAGCAAGCCATGTTAAGCGGGTTATTCGCCCGGTTGATGCCTGCCTATAAAATAGATCCGGAACAACAGTCTCAGGGACCGATGTTTATCGGGCGGCGAGAGTGTATGTTAGGAGAGACCGGGATTAATCATGAAGAAGTTGCCGGTTTTGGTCTCCATTACGGTGTGTATAACGTGGCTCATGATTATTCCATGCATCTCTATTACCCGTTATTGCAAAGGATTGAAAAACTGTTGAGGCAAAAAGTCGGGACTGTCGACAGGGAAACGAATCTTCATTATTCCTATTTGCTTGAAATGATTGAAGATTTCAGAAATGCCCGGTGATGAAATTTTAATGAACGATATAAATTATAAATAGAAGATATGAATAAAGGTTTTATATTATCAATACTCCTGTTGGCGTTCTTTATTCAGGTAGATCCGGCAAGTGTGGTTGCGGGAAACCGGAAAAAGAAGGCAGCGAAAGAAACCGTGCAGAAGGAGCCGGAAACGAAATACGAAAAGTTATTTAAAGGGAAGACCGTGAAAACGGCAAAAGGCTTGATTACATTGCATCAAGTCGGGAAAAAATTGTATTTTGAATATCCTTTGTCCCTGTTGGGACGGGAATTCCTGTTGGGGACCACCTTTGTCGAGACCAGTGATAACGGTAATGGGGCTGTCGGGCAAATGATCAACGATCCTTTGCACATTGCTTTCACGTTGAGAGATTCAACCTTACAAATGCATGAGGTAACCCGTAAATGGGGAACAAATCCGATGCTCACCGATTCTTCGGAAGAGGGAGTACAAAAAGCGGTTCACGTGAGCACTCTGCCACCGATTCGTTATGCTTTTAAAGTGGAAACTTATAATCCGGATAGCACGGCCGTGGTGGTGGATATGACGGACTTTTTCTTGAAACAGAACAATGACTTGACTCCTTTTGCCGATGAGGGGAAGCGCGTGGCAGAATTAGGCGATGCTCAAAGGGATGTCAAGTTAAAGGAAGAACTGACACGTTTGGATGATATTAAGGCATTCGAGGATAATATTTCAATTATTTCAACCGAGACCTACACGCAGGATTTGTTGGTAAACGGTCAATATCTGGTTGTACAGGATGAACCTGTGACGGTAAAATTGAACCGGACGTTGTTGATCTTACCGGGAGAAGATCAGTTAATGAGACCACGTTTAGGTGATCCTCGTGTGAATGTTGTGACAGTAGAACGAGAAAACATGACCACTAAGGTGGATGGTTCTAAGGTTACCCATTACATGACTCGTTGGAATATACAACCGAAAGATGTTGAGAAATATAAAAATGGCGAACCTGTAGAGCCAGTGAATCCAATCGTGTTTTACGTGGATAACAATTTTCCGGAGGGATGGAGTGATTATATTAAAGCTGGCGTAGAAGAATGGAATAAGGCTTTCGAGGCGATTGGTTTTAAAAACGTACTTCAAGTGAAAACTTTTCCGGTTAACGATTCAACGTTTGACCCGGATAACATGAAATTTTTGTGCATCCGTTACGCTCCGATTGGGGTCGGAAATTTTAAAACTGGCCCTCATTGGATAGATCCTCGTTCCGGACAAGTGATAAACGCCTCTATCGAGATATTCCATGATATGTTGAGACGTATAAACTTGAAACGTTTTGTTCAAACGGCATCCTGTGATGAGGCGGTACGTACGATGAAACTGCCGTTGGAAAAATATGGGGAAGGTTTAAAGGGAATGATTGTACATGAGGTAGGGCATATTCTTGGATTCGGTCATAATCTACCGGCATCTCATGCTTACCCGACAGATTCATTGCGTTCAGCAACTTTCACGCAGAAATATGGAATCACGCCTTCTATCATGGATAATATGGGGTATAATTACGTGGCTCAGCCGGGAGATAAAGATGTCGTGTTAATTCCGGAAAGATTAGGGGTTGCGGATTATCATACCGTGAAGGTAGCCTATCAGCCTATATTTGATGTAAAGACGCTTGAAGATGAACAGAAAGTGGTAGAAAAATGGATTTCAGAAAAGGTGGGCGATCCGATGTATCGTTTTGACCCGGAACCGTATACCCTGACCATGTTTGATCCAACATCTTTGCCGGAAGATCTAGGGGATGATGCGATTAAAGCAAGTACTTACGGGATTAAGAACCTGCAATATCTAATGGAAAACATGAACGAGTGGTTGGATAAGGAAGATATTGACTACACGTATCGTAATATGATTTACCGTTACGTGGGATATTACTACAAACGTTATATCTTCAACGTGTTCATGAACTTGGGTGGTTTCTATTTGAACCAGCATTACGTGGGAGATCCAGTTGCTACTTTTGTTGCCGTCCCGAAGGATATACAGAAGAATTCGTTGAAATTCGTGGTTGAGCAATTAAAGAATATAGATTGGATAGATCGGCCGGAAGTGGTGGAAAATTTAGAATTCGATGGTTCCAAGGCCCGCCAGATTTTAAAAGACTTCTTGTCAAAAGCTGATGAAGAGACCGATTTGTTTAGTACTCGTCGCATTTCTTTAGTTGCTTACCGGGATAAGGGTAATTATAGTCCGGAAGAGTATCTGGAGGATTTGTATAAACTGATTTGGGAACCGACAATCAAAGGACGTAATTTAACAGAGGCAGAACGGGTATTACAAATTGCATTCCTGACAAACGTGCGTAATACTGTTGACATTAATGGAAACCGGGAAAACGCTTCTCGTTATTACGCTAAATCACAATCTATGCTACAAGAGTCTGCCGAGCTGGTGCGTAATCGACAGGGTAACCGTATACTGGAAGTTTCTGGTTTCGGTAGCCGTTGGTTGGTCGAAAATTTGGCTGTTGATAACCCGAATCATTTGTGGTATAATCTTTATTTGAAGGTGATAGAACAAGTGAAAAAACGCCAAGGTTCCGGTAATGCGGATACAAAGGCCCATTACGATTATTTAATGTTTTTGATCAATCGCTCGTTAAGAAGTTGATTGTATCTGTTGATTTGTGGTTGACTAGGTCATTTCGGGTGGTTCCGAAATGTTTTAAGAGGGTGCTTCGGCATCCTCTTTTTTTGTGATGTTGTGTAAACTAGGGAAGAGCTAGGGTAATATAGTCCTTTTGCTAGGGTTAAACTATCTCTGGGGCGTTTCAAGAGTCTTTTAAAAGCGTTGCCCCGGCATTGGGGGATGAGGCAGAAACGGGATGGAATGGTGGGAGTAACGTTTGAGAGAGAGTATAAGCTTGGGATAAGGGTGGGTTTACCTTGTTAAAAGGCAACGTGTGTGTTGAAATTAAATTTACTTGTTTTGTGGAAGTTTCTTGTCATAAAATGTGCCTATTAAAATTTGGGTTGATACAGCAAATTTTATATATCCGACTTTTATCTATTTGAAAGATTGTATATTATGTTTCGTGTCTGATGAAAAATATTGATGAGAATTCAATGAAAACATACTTAAAAAACGATCGTTTATTGCGTTGCAAATATAAGCTATTTTTGGCTATCTAAAAATTTTTTGCGAAAAATTTCTATCCAAGTAATCAATGGGTTGCATTTTCATCTCAATGTAAAATTTTTGATTAAAATTAATATTAATAAACGATCGTTATTTGATTCTAATATAATATCAATTCTGTCGTTTTTTGTTCGATTACTTGCTAATGCAAGTTTTGATGAGTGTATGTTTTTACACGGGACAGTTTCCGCAGCATTACGACTGTTTAAGTGTGGTGTCCGGAACGCATGGAACTAATTAGAACCCGAATTAAGGGTTTGTGCGCGAAGCGTATTTAATCGTTTCATAAATATATTCGAAAAATGAGGTTCTAATCAGACCTTGTAAAATCAAGAACATTTCAATGGATGAAAGTCATGAATTGCACTGGTATGCGGCTTATGTTCGTGTAAACCAGGAATTAATTATAAAATCAAGATTAGATGAACTTGGGATAGAAAATTTTCTACCCATGAATGAACAGGTTCGGGATACTCCGGGTGGGAAAAAGAAAATACGGGTGGTTCTTATTCACGGGCTAATCTTTATTCGAGTAAGTCGTACAATGAGTTTTTCCCTAATTAATGATTATGCTTTGAATATCTGTTATATAAAAGATCGGGAAAATCGGCATTCTTTGATTGTTCCTGATAAACAAATGGAAGATTTCATGTTTTTGTTGGATTTTTCCCCGGAATCTATTGAATTGGTGAATAAGAACTTGAAACATGGTGATCGAGTTCGAGTGATCAAAGGTCCCTTAACCGGGCTTGAAGGGGAATTACTTCGCATCAAAGGGCATAAACGAGTGATTGTACGATTGGAAGGAGTTGTCTCTATCGCAACTTCTTATATTCCGGGATCTTTTTTGGAGAAAATTGAGTAGTTATGGACATGAATGTTTTTATTGATTTGTACAAGCGGGTAGGAAAGATTCGTGTGAACTCGTGTCCGCCTTCGGCTCTGTCCGGTTTATTACATGGATATTTGTCTGTTTGTTCAATTGTCCGGGTTTATCCTTGGTTGGAAGAAGAATATGGGACGTGGTGGGATAATTATTTGCGGATACAGGAGATTGCGAGAGAATTAGAAAAGTTAGTGAGGGATGCAACGTTACCCTGTGATGAACGTGCCGGGTATGTCTCCGATTTGTTGGATGCCTATCAGATATATGATGATATGCCGTTGGTGGATTTGGGGTTGGAGGTTGCGTATGCCTTGTTGGCTACGGAAGACGTGAAAAAACTTATTTGCTTAGGTGGAACATCAAATATATGTCGTTTGTTATGTCATTGTTTCTATTTTGCTAATGATGAGGAATGCAAGGTGGCTGCAGGGAATATCGTGAGACGGTGGTTGGAAGAGGGGCGTGAAAATGGAAAATTTCCTCGTAAGAATTGGCAGGCGATGTTGTTTTATGAAAATGTTTTAAGTGATGATCCGGAGTATTATCAGGCAGGAGAGCGAGAATATTTGCAAGCCTGTAATATGCAAGTCGAAAATGAATTAATTAGTTTGTATATAGATAGAGTTTCGAATGTTGATACTTATTTATTAATAAATAGTTTTGAGGTATTAGCAGAGTGGGTATTTGATAATTATAGCAAAACAGAGATGTCTTTTTTTAACGGATAAGAATTTTATGATGAAAGGAATAGTATTAGCAGGAGGAAGTGGAACTCGGTTATATCCTATAACCAAAGGGGTAAGCAAGCAGTTATTACCGATTTATGACAAGCCGATGATTTATTATCCAATATCAGTGCTGATGTTAGCTGGTATTCGAGAGATATTAATTATCTCAACTCCTCAAGATTTACCCGGATTTCAAAGATTATTGGGAGATGGTTCTGATTATGGTGTACGCTTTGAATATGCTGAACAACCAAGTCCGGATGGACTTGCACAAGCATTTATTATTGGAAAACAATTTGTTGGTGAAGATTGTGCTTGTTTGGTTTTGGGTGATAATATTTTTTATGGACAAGGGTTCACTCCTGTGTTAGAAGATGCAGTACTCAGGGCTGAGAAAGAACAAAAAGCTACTGTTTTTGGTTACTATGTTAATGATCCGGAACGTTATGGTGTTGTAGAATTTGATAAAGAGGGAAATGTATTAAGTCTTGAGGAGAAACCATTAAATCCAAAATCGAATCATGCCGTTGTCGGATTATATTTCTACCCAAATGAAGTTGTAAATATTGCAACAAATATTAAACCTTCAGATCGTGGGGAGCTGGAGATAACGACTGTAAATCAGAAATTTTTGCAAGAAAAAAAATTGAAGGTTCAACTATTAGGGCGTGGATTTGCTTGGCTGGATACTGGAACTCACGATTCTCTGGCAGATGCCTCTATTTTTGTAGAAGTTATCGAAAAGCGCCAAGGGTTAAAAGTAGCATGTTTAGAGGCTATAGCTTACCGGAAAGGATGGATAAATGCCGATAAATTGCAAAAGATGGCGGAATCCATGAAAAAAAATCAGTATGGTCAATATCTTTTAAGAGTAATCAATGAATTAGTATGAGTATGGGTTATAAACGCAGTATTTTAATTAGTGGCGGTGCTGGTTTTATAGGAAGTCATGTTGTTCGTTTGTTTGTTAATAAATACACTGATTATCATATTATTGATTTAGATAAATTGACTTATGCTGGGAATTTAGAGAACCTCAAAGACGTCGAAGGTGCACCCAATTATACTTTCATAAAAGCGGATATATGTGATTTTGAAAAAGTGATGTGGGTATTTGCGAAATATCGAATTGATGGTGTAATTCATTTGGCTGCAGAGAGTCATGTAGATCGTAGTATTAGGGATCCATTTACTTTTGCTTTGACGAATGTGATGGGGACTCTTTCTTTATTACAAGCTGCTAAATTAACTTGGGAAGCATTATCAGAAAAATACGCAGGGAAACGCTTTTATCATATTTCAACGGATGAAGTCTATGGAACCTTAGATTTTGATGGAGTTCTTTTTAAAGAGACGAATAAATATGATCCCCATAGTCCTTATTCAGCAAGTAAAGCATCAAGTGATCATTTTGTTAGAGCTTTTCATGATACTTATGGTATGCCAACTATCGTAACTAATTGCTCAAATAATTATGGACCTTATCAGTTTCCTGAAAAGCTTATCCCGTTATTTATTAATAATATTCGTCAAGGTAAATTGCTTCCTATCTATGGTAAAGGAGAAAATGTTAGGGATTGGTTATTTGTGGAAGACCATGCTAGGGCAATTGATTTGATATTCCACGAGGGGAAGATTGCTGATACTTACAATATTGGAGGTTTTAATGAATGGAAAAATATAGATTTGATAAAAGTTGTTATTGAGACTGTTGACAGATTATTAAAGAATCCCAAAGGTACAAGTGATGCTCTGATCACATATGTCTCGGATAGGCCCGGGCATGATCTACGGTATGCCATTGATTCGACTAAGTTGAAATGTGAACTTGGTTGGGAACCATCGTTACAATTTGAGGAGGGAATTGAAAAAACTGTCCGTTGGTACTTGGAACACCAAGAATGGATTGATTGTATTACGAGTGGTGAATATGAAAAATATTATGAATTGATCTATAAGAATCGGTAAGTAGTATGCAAGAACAATCTTTGAAATATAAAATGATAACTGGAATAGTATGGACTGCATTTCAGAAGGGAGGTGCTTTAATTATAGGTTTTATCGGTAATATCATTTTAGCAAGATTGTTATCTCCAGATGATTATGGTTGTATAGGACTTTTATTGATTTTTACTTCTATTGCGGATATATTAATAGATGGTGGTTTAGGGGTTGCGTTGATTCAAAAAAAGGAAATTAAAGATATAGATTGTTCAACAGTTTTTACTACGAACTTGTTTATATCAATCGGTTTATTTTGCTTGTTGTTTCTTTTGGCACCAAATATTAGTAGATATTTTGATATCCCTATATTGAGACCAATGCTGAGAATAGAGTGTATTGTTATAATGTTACAGGCGTTGTATATTATTCCTTCTGCGCTTTTAAATAGAGCGTTATCTTTTAAAAAATTAGCAATAATAACTATAAGTTCCAACATTATAAGTGTCGTGTTTGCCGTGATTTGTGCGTATGGAGGTTTGGGTGTCTGGAGTTTGGTAATTAAAAATATTGTTTTACAATGTTCTTTGTGTCTTTTGTATTGGTTTAATGGGAATTGGAAAATGAATTTCAAATTTAGTTTCAAATCTTTTAAAGTTTTGTTTAAGTATGGAAGTTTAGTTGGTTTATCTAATTTGGTAGAAAGTATCTTTGCCAATGTTGAGTCTTTCGTGATAGGTCGATGCTATACAGCAAAGACATTAGGTTATTATTCACAAGCAAAATCATTGGGGCAGATTCCGATTTATTCAATTTCAATGGTTGTAAACCAAGTTCTTTTTCCTGTATTATCAAAACTTCAAGATCAAAATAGTGCTTTAGTTCATAGTACAAGGAAGAGTTTAATTGCAATAACATACATAGCATTTCCTTTAATAACACTCTTATGTATTTTATCAAAACCAGTTATTATTTTACTGTATTCAGAAAAATGGGCTCCGGCCATTCCTTTTTTACAATTAGTATGTATTGCAGGACTTATTAATTCTGTAATACATACTAATTTCAGTGTCTTGAAGTCTGTAGGTTGCGGTAATTTGTTTTTATTTTCTCAAGTAGTTATAAATTTTATTAAATTGTTGTTAATGATCATAGGAATTAAGTTTGGAGTTATGGGAGTGTTAGGTGGTCATGTTGTGGGTAATTATATTGGCAGCGGGATATTATCATTTCTGAGTGGTAGAACAATAGGTTACGGCTTGAAAAAACAAATGCTGGATTTATTTCCTTCATTTTTCTTGTCGATTTTTCTTGGTTTGGTATTATATTTAATCATGTCTCAACTAGCAATTGGTCACATCTTAACAATATTAGTTGTTAGCATTGTGTTTGGGATGACTTATTTAGTTTTTTCTGGAATATTCGCTTTTGAAGGTTTCAAGATTTATAAAGAAATAATCAAAACAAGGTATTTGAAAGCATGATGATATTATTACAGCTTTTTCCATATTTATTGTTGTTATTGATAGTATGGGTGATAAGTATTAGTACTAATATACGAAAAGCGTCATTTATTTTAATATCACTTTTAGCTTTTTTTGTAGGATGCAGATATTCAGTGGGATGGGATTATTGGAATTATACTTCTTTAATTCAGAATGCAGATTATGGATTAGAGAGATTTGAATGGATTCCAAGGCAGTTAGGTTTTTTCGCTCATGAGATTAAGTTTCCACAGTTGTATTTTCTTGTTGTTGGTTTTTTTTCCATGTTTTTTTCGATAAAGGCATTAAAAAGGTTATCTGATGATTTTCCTATATCGATCTATATATTCTTAACTTTTCCGTTATTTTTTCTTACTTCCTTAGTAATCGACCGTTTCTTTCTGGCATTATCTATTATGGTTTATTGTTCAACTTTCTTAATAAAGGAGAAAAAAATTGTTCCATTTTTTATAGGGTTATTTATTGCATTTAATATTCATGTAGCCTCTTTATTTGCAATTTTATTTATAATACCATGTTTTGTTCATGTAAGTAATAAAGTTAATATTGTTTTTTTTGCATTTTCTTTTGTATTGAATTCAATTGTAATTGATTTGTTTATTCCTAATCTTTCATTATTGATTGGTGCTTCAGACGTTTTTAGTAGTAGTGCAGAAAGTTTTGTTAAATATGCAGAAACGGGGAGTTCTTCTGGCATGAATAAGATTCCGATAGTGTTTTATACAATAAATGTAATAAACTTATTGTGCTATAAACAATTATTTCCCACTAATGATGAAAGATTAAACATTTATCTTTCAATTTTTAATATTGGTTGTTGTTTGATGCAATTATTTTCTTTTGAACAGAATATGGCTTCACGTTTTTCTGTTTTTTTCTTGTTGTATATTTGTTTGATCGTGCCTTATTACAAAAGGGTAAAAAACTATAGATGTATTTTTTATTTACTTGGTTTAGCTTTATATATATATGCGTTGACCGTAAATGCTTCCCATCCAGATTTTGTTGGACGTCGAAATTGTTATCTTCCGTATAATTTTTTCTTTTTTAATTGAGTAAATGAAACATTTTTGTTTTCTAACAGGATTGTACTCCCGGTATGATGTGTTAATGTTTGAGAGGCAAGGCAAAAGTCTTGTAAGTGCCGGGTATAAAGTGACGTATATTGTTTGTGACAATAAGCCTAATGAGTTTCTTGATGGGATCGAAATTATTGCTACTGGTTTTAAACCCAAAAATCGATTTGCTCGTTTTTTGCATACGAGGAAAATATTATTAAAATCGGCATTGAATGTCAATGCAGATGTGTACCAGATCTCGGATCCGGAATTAATTTTGATTGTAGGAGCTTTGAAAAAGCATGGGAAGAGAGTGGTGTTTAATATGCGGGAGTATTATCCTGATATGATTAGGGATAAGAATTACATTCCACAATTTTTGAGAAGGGGAGTTTCTGTGTTTTATAAGTACATGATGAAAACGTATTTAAAAAAATACGATGCTATTTTTATCGTAACTCCTTGGATTTTGGATGTTGTAAAAAAGAAATGGGGTATATCAAAATCATATTTATTAACAAACTTTCCTCGAGTTCATATAGATTATCATCTTTCTCGTGAAGATTACCTTCTTAGAAAAGATGTTATGTGTTACGAGGGGACTGTATATGAAACTAGTCGGCAGGAAAATGTTTTTGAAGCGTTGGAGAATCTTCCCTCGGTACATTACATTTTGGCAGGTAAAATAGATGATAATTATTCGTGGATAAAAGAAATGCCCTATTGGAAAAATGTTGAATTTATAGATGGTTTTACATTAAAGGACTTAGAGAAGATATTTGCTAGATCAACTATTGCTAATGTTTTTCGTGATTTTGGTAATAACGATGGTTCTTGGGGCGTAATTAAAATATTTGAAAGTATGGAAGCTGCGTTACCAGTTTTATTGGCAGATGTTCCCATGTATCGAGAAATGGTTGCGAAATATCATTGTGGTATTTGTGTGAATCCTAATAATGTCGAACAGATAAGAGATGCTATTCGTTTCTTGATAGAAAATAAAGAAGAAGCCTATCAAATGGGACAAAACGGAAGACGTGCCGTTATAGAAGAATATAATTGGGAAAAGCAGGCAGATGTGTATGTGAAAATTTTAAATAGATTATAATAATGAAAGTATCGGATTGTAGAGTAATAGAATTGCCAAAATTTCTTGATAAAAGAGGAAATCTTTCATTCGTTGAACAATTTAAACATGTGCCGTTCAAGATTGAAAGAGCTTATTGGATCTATGATGTTCCGGGAGGAGAAGTTCGTGGAGGGCATGCTTATAGGGATAATCAAGAATTTATTATAGCACTTTCAGGGAGTTTTGACGTGTTGTTAGATGATGGGGATGAGAAAGAAATTTTTTCTTTGAACCGTTCTTATTATGGTTTGTATGTGCCAAATGGTTTATGGCGAGAAATGAATAATTTTTCAACCAATTCATTGGCATTAATATTATCATCGAGTAAATACGATGAAAATGACTATGTCCGAAATTATAACAATTACATTAATTATATAACTAATGAAAAGAAGTAATGTTTACGATTGTACCATTATTGAATTAGATAAACATCATAGCGATCGGAAAGGAAATATTACAGTTGTTGAAAATAATAATACCATACCTTTTGAAATTAGGCGAGCGTATTATTTATATGATATTCCAGGAGGAGAGGAACGAGGGGCGCATGCGCATAAAGAATTACAGCAGCTTATTATTGCTACTAGTGGAAGTTTTGATGTAGTACTTGATGATGGTAATGTAAAAAGAACCTTTACACTGAATCGTCCTTACCAAGGATTGCTTGTTGTTCCGGGTGTATGGCGAGAATTGCGCAACTTCTCTTCTGGTGCTGTTTGTCTCGTGCTAGCTTCAATGGTTTATGATGCAAATGATTATATTCATGATTATGATGTTTATCTAAGATACAAAATGAACATAATAACAAAATTAAAAAATAATATATAAGGTGAGAATATGAATAAGTTAAATTCAAATTTTAAACTTGAAAAATATGGATTGGAAGTTCGATTTGTTGAAGAGAAGGATGCCCAATTTATTTTAGGCTTGCGTACGGATTCTCGATTGGGGCGCTATATAAGTGAAACATCATTAGATGTACTTCAACAAGTTGAATGGATAAGGAATTATAAATTGAGAGAGGAACGTGGCAAAGAGTACTATTTTATTTATAGTTACGAAGGCGAGTCCGTGGGGGTGAACAGAATTTATAATATTGATGATATGAAAAGAGAAGCTGTGGGAGGAAGTTTTGTGTTCAAGAAAGGGTGTTTAATAGAGCTTCCCATCTTAGCTACTTTAATACAGTTTGATATCGCTTTTAATATGTTAGGAATTGATTGTATGTTAGGTGATATAAGAAAACGGAATCGGAAAGTGGTTAAATTTCATAAAATTTTGAAGGTTGATTTTACAGGAAGTGATGATTTAAATTTCTATTATGAATATGGTCGAAACGTATTTAATGATGTGAAAACTAAATTGGAATTGATACTATTACCTATAAACGAAAAATAATTAGTATGAAAGCATTTATTTTTCCTGGACAGGGATGTCAGAAGCAAGGAATGGGAAAAGAACTCTACATTAATTATCCAAAAGCGAAAGCTTTGTTTGAAAGGGCAAATGATTTTTTTGGTCGTCGAATAACCGATGTAATGTTCGAAGGGGATGAAAACGAATTAATGGAAACGAGAAATACACAGCCTGCTGTTTTCTTGTACGAGGTAATATTAGCAATAACTCAACAAGAATTAAAACCGGATATTGTTGCAGGGCACTCTTTGGGAGAATTTGCAGCATTGGTTGTGAACGAAACAATTAGTTTTGAAGATGGATTGAATTTAGTTTTGAATAGGGCTTTAATTGGGCAAAAAGTATGTGAGAAGAATTCTACGAGTATGGGAGCAATTATTGGTCTTTCAGATGAATACGTGACTCGTCGAATTAAAGAGATTTGGGAGGAAACAGGAGAACCTATTTATTTTGCTAATTATAATGGTCCCGGGCAAGTCGTGATATCGGGTTCTAAAAAAGGAGTACGGCACGCTTGTAAAGCATTTATAAAAGAAGGTGCAAAGAAAGCAGTACCACTTCTTATTGGTGGTAGTTTTCATACGCCATACATGGATGAAGCAAGAGAGGAGTTAGGTAAGATTATTATGGAGACAAAATTTAATAAACCCAGAGTTCCAATCTATCAATGCGTTGATGCCTTGCCTCACATGAATCCAGAGGAAATCAAAAATAATTTAATTCAACATATTACACATCCTGTGTTATGGACAGATATGACGCATAATATGGTAAAAGATGGTGTGAATGAGTTTTATGAAGTTGGTACAGATGATACACTTCAAAAAATAGTGCATCGCATGTATCCCGATAAAAAAGTGACTACAATTTGGGAAATTCCTACATATAATAATTTTAACCCTTTAAATAATTAATTTATGAGACTAGAAGAATTTGTAAAAAGATTTGCAGAAGAGTTTGATGAAACTCCAGTTGAACAATTTCAGTCATCAACGGACTTTAAAAGTCTAGAAGAATGGGGGTCGTTAACAGCACTTTCAATTATCGCCATGGTTGATGAAGAATTTGATAAACGAGTAACAGGAACAGATATTCGTAATAGTAAAACGATTGAGGATTTGTATAATTTAGTTATTTCAAAATAATGGCATACAATCCATTTTCCTTGGAAAAGAAAACGATACTTGTGACAGGTGCTTCTTCTGGAATCGGGAGAGGCATCGCTGTCGAATGCTCAAAGATGGGAGGAAGGGTTGTCGTTTCCGGCCGAAATAAAGAACGTTTGAATGAAACGTTATTACTGCTTGAAGGTACAGGTCATCTGGCTATTCAAGCAGATCTTTCGAAACAAGATGAAATTGACTCTTTGGTTGAGAATTGTCCGGTTATTAATGGTTGTGTTCATAGTGCAGGAATTCCTAAAATATGTGGTGTAAAATATATTAATAGGGTTTTATTAGAGGAGATTGTTAATATAAACGAGATTGCTCCGATCTTGTTGACCTCTTCCTTGCTAAAGAAAAAAAAATTGTCAAAAGAAGCATCCATTGTGTTTATCGCTTCGATGTCAGGTGTGTATATTGCAAATATTGGAGAGGCTCCTTATTCAACCACGAAAGGTGCATTGAGTGGTTTTGTGAAAGGAGCAGCTTTGGAGCTTGCGGCCCAAGGTACGAGAGTGAATACTATTTGTCCGGGGCTTGTACCTACTAGCATTTTAGGTCTTTCAAATGAGATGTTTTCGGAGGAACAGCTAAAGGAGACGATGTATGGGCGTTACCCTTTAAAACGTGTAGGTACTCCGGAAGATATTGCAAATGGTGCGATTTATTTGTTATCAGATGCATCTAGTTGGGTAACCGGAATTAATTTACTTGTTGATGGTGGTTATTGTTTAGCTTAAGAGTATGGGGTTATTGAAATTTTGTAATATAGGTATTCGAGTTATTAGTGCGACGGTACCTCATCATGTTGTAAAAACGAGGTCATTGACCCAATTTTACAGTGAAGAAGCTATTGAAAAATTCATAGAAGCGACGGGCGTTGAAGAACGTCGTTTTGTGGATAATGATAAGTGTGCCTCTGATTTATGTTATAAGTCTGCTTGTCAAATATTTGAAGAAACAAGTATCAAGCCAGAAGATATTGATGTCTTACTTTTTGTTAGTCAAACTGCTGATTATAAAATTCCAGGTACATCAATTATTTTGCAGGATAAACTGGGTTTAAAAAAAACGACAATAGTATATGATATAAATATGTCTTGCTCTGGTTTTATACACGGTTTATTAATGGCGTATTCTTTTCTTCAATTACCGACGATTAATAACGTGATGATAATGGTTGGAGATTCTTTGTCTAAGATGGTATCATTACGTGACAAGTCAACGGGAATGTTATTAGGTGATGCCGGAACTGTGACGGTTGTCGGAAAAGGAGTGCAATATGGGGAAAGTTATTTCTCTATAGGTACTGATGGTTCAAATATTGATTCTGTAATTATTCCAGCCGGAGGTAGTCGTATGCCGAGTTCTGAAGAAACGCTTAAATTGAGGGAATACGAGGATGGAAGTGTTCGTAATTTGGAACAAGTTGTAATGGTTGGATCTGATGTCTTTAGCTTTGCAATTTCAGAATTACCTAAGGATATTAAACATCTTTTAGAGTTCGCAAATAAATCAATCAATGAGATTGATAAATGTGCTTTTCATCAAGCGAACAATTTTATGATGGGATTTATAGCCAAAAAAGTAAAAGTTAATCCAGAGAAATTATTACGTTCTATACACAAGTATGGTAATACGGCTGGCACGTCAATTCCCTTATGCATGGTAGAAAATCGAGATAAAATTGAAATGAATGATTTAATTCTTATGAATGCAATAGGAGCCGGTTTTGCTTATGGGACAGTACTTCTTAATATAGCTAATTGTGAAATTCTAAAATTAAACGAGTTATAGTATGGGAGCTTACATAAAAGCAATATCTTATTATTTGCCTCATAAAGTATTGGATAACATTCAGATTGAACGGGAGTTTCCTGAGTGGACAGTAGAGAAGATTGATAAAAAGATAGGAATAAAAGAAAGACATGTCGTGGCAGATGATGAGACCGCCAGTGATTTGGCTGTTCATGCAGCATCGAAGTTATTTGGAGATTGTGGAATAGATCGATTATCCATTGATTATGTTATTTTTGTATCACAAAGTGCAGACTATTTTTTACCTACAACAGCTTGTCTTGTTCAAGAGCGTTTGGGGTTATCGCATGATATAGCTGCAATTGATGTGAATTTAGGTTGTTCTGGATTCGTATATGGCTTGTCGATAGCCAAAGGTATGATACTAGGAGGTATGGCAACCAATGTATTGTTGTTAACTGCAGAAACTTATTCTAAATATATACATTTTCGTGATAAAGGAAATCGTACAATCTTTGGTGATGCAGCAGCAGCTACATTAATAAGTACAGATGGGATAGCTGAGATTGGAAATTTTGTATTTGGGACAGACGGCAAGGGGGCTAATAATCTTATTGTTAAAACGGGAGCAGCTCGTCACCGTTCTCTAATGAATGATTTGCAGTTTGATGATTTTGGAAATCCTCGATCTTCGGATAATCTTTATATGGATGGGCCCGCTATTTTGAATTATTCGCTTGAGTGTATCCCTTCATTGGTTGAGAGTGTTTTAGAAAAGAATCATTTAGTAATGGATGATATAAATTTACATGTTTATCATCAAGCTAATATATATTTGGCTAATCTTTTGCGTCGCAAGTTAAAAATCTCTGAAGAAAAGTATTATCATTATTTTGAAAAAGTTGGTAATACGGTATCTTCGACGATCCCTATTGCATTATACGAAGCTCAAAGAAACGGAATTATCAAGAAAGATTTTCGAGTGTTGTCTGTTGCACAGGGACTTGGTTATTCATGGGGAGGGATGCTTTTGTATTTTTAAGAGAAATGATTAAAGTACAGCGTTTTATCAATGAATTAATGTCATCGAATTGTTATATTATTTATGATGATATTTTGAAAAGAAGTATTGTTGTTGATCCGGCAAGTGAAAAGTGTTTGAATGAAATAGAATTTATAGATAATAATCGATTAACGGTTGATTATATTCTATTAACTCATGAGCATACAGATCATACGTGGGGATGTAATATACTTATAGAAAAATATGAGCCTAAAGTGATTTGTTCAGAAGCCTGTAAGATCGCTTTGCCGAAAGAAGGACAATCTTATTTTAGTTTCTATTATGATAATCCAGAGTATCATTATGTGGTGAAGAAGGTCGATTATACAATAGAAGAGCTAGGTAATAAGTTAATGTGGTTGAACTATTTTATATTGTTTGTAGCTACTCCTGGGCATAGTGCTGGTTCTGTTTGTTTTTCTATCGATGATAAATTGTTTACAGGAGATACGATCATGCAATATAAACCACATATAAATAAAAAGAATGGTTCTATAGTTTTATTTGAAGAGAGTGTTGCAAATATAAAACGTCTTTATCATCGAGAAACACAAGTTTATCCTGGTCATGGAGAATTATTTAAATTGAAAGAGGTATGGTAAAGTTTTTAGATTTACAGAAAGTAACAACAAAGTATACTGATGAAATTTGTGAGGCTATTTTGCGGGTAGTAAATTCCGGTTGGTATCTTCAAGGAAAAGAGAATGAGAAATTCGAAGCTGATTATGCTGACTATATTGGTACAAAATATGCCATTGGATGTGCTAATGGTTTGGACGCTTTAATTTGGATATTTCGAGCTTACTTGGAAATAGGTGTGATGCAACCCAATGACGAGGTAATTGTACCTGCTAATACTTATATAGCCTCAATTCTTGCCATCACTGAAAATAAATTAAAACCAGTATTGGTTGAGCCTGATTTGAATACATTTCAGATAGATGATAGTTTGATTGAAAAAGCGATTACTTCGAAGACGAAAGCGATATTAATTGTGCATCTTTATGGGCAGTGTGCTTACACGGATGAGATCGGGAAAATATGTGAAAAGTATAAGTTGAAGTTAATTGAAGATAACGCACAAGCGCACGGATGTGTTTATAATGGAATGAAAACAGGTTCTATAGGTGATGCAGCTGGGCATAGTTTTTATCCTGGAAAGAATTTAGGAGCATTGGGGGATGCTGGTGCAGTGACCACGAATGATGAAGTCTTAGCTAGGACAATAAGGATTCTGGCAAACTATGGTTCATCGAAGAAGTATGTATTCAAATATACTGGTAGAAACAGTCGATTGGACGAAATCCAAGCTGCTATCTTGGATGTTAAGTTAAAACATTTAGATGAGGATATTGAGCAAAGGAGGCAGATTGCTAGATATTATATCGATCACATCAAACACAAAGATATCGTAACCCCCAAAATTAGTAATTGGGAGAGTCATGTGTTTCATTTATTCCCTATCCGTACTTCACGACGAAATGAATTGCAGCAATATTTGATTGAAAATCAAGTTCAGACGGTTATTCATTACCCAATTCCTCCTCATAAACAGGAGTGTTATAAAGAGTGGAGTACACTTAGCTTGCCAGTTACAGAAAAAATACATTGTGAAGAATTAAGTTTACCAATAAGTCCAGTTATGCCAATAGAAGATGTAAAAAGGGTTGTGGAATTATTAAATAGCTTCTAATATGGGATTACAGAAACATATCTGGATTGTAAATTATTATACAAGTCCTCCTGAATTCGAGTTTAATGAAAGGCATCTTAAGTTTGCGCATTATTTGCAGGAATCAGGGTATAAGGTTACAATTTTTTCATCTGGATACTTGCGTGTTAATGATATTGATCTTGTTGATAATGGAAGATCATACAAAAGAGTGACTTATGGGGAATATAATTTTGTACATATCAAAGTAAGACATTATCAAGGTAATGGGATAGATCGAATGTTGTCTATTGTTGAATTTGCTTGGAAAATATTACGACATAGAAATGAATTTGAACGACCTGATGTGATATTGCAAAATATGCATGCTCCGTTTGATTATTGGATAAGTACCTGTGCTAGGAAATTGAAAGTTCGATATATTGCCGAAGCTTGGGATTTATGGCCAGAAGCTTTTGTCATTTTTAATCTTGTCTCTGTCCGAAACCCAATGCTAAAATGGGCTTATGCAAAAGAACGTAAAATGTATGAAAGAGGAAGTGATATTATATTTTCCTTTGCTGGTGGTATAGATTATCTGAAAAGAAAGCACTGGACGAAATCCAGTGGAGGTAAAATTGATGAATCTAGAGTGCATTATATTAACAATGGAATGTCAATTGACGATTTTGACCGAAATAAGGTAGCCTATTCACTGAATGATGAAGATATAGAAAATGAATATTTGTTCAAAATTGTATATTTGGGATCAATACGTTTAGTGAATGATGTTCAACAAATTATTGATGCTTTATCTTTATTGAGCGATTATAAGGATATATGTTTGTTTATTTATGGTAATGGAGATCAACGCAAACGTTTAGTGAAATATTGTGAAGATAGAGAAATATCAAATGTAGTATTTAAGCAAGAGTGTATCCCGTTAAGTCATGTCCCGTATGTGATGTCACATTCCAATTTGAATATTTTGAATTATCAGAAAGGATTCGGAGATTATGGAATCTCTTCAGGGAAATTATTTCAATCATTGGCAGCAGGGAAACCGATAGTATGTAATGTTAACATAGCTTACGATGACATAATTACGGATAATCAACTTGGAATTGCTGGAGGATTAAACACTCCTAGGAAATATGCAGATGCTATTTTGAAGATATATCACCTTGATAAAGAAAATTACGATAGGATGTGTGGACGGGTTCGTGAAGTTGCAAAACGTTTTGATTTTGAGGTGCTTTCGAAACAATTGAAAAAAGTGTTAGAGCAAGAATAATCTAGTAAGGAACATTATGTATAGGTATTTTTTCAAAAGGTTAATAGATTTCACGATTGCTTTAATCGCTCTTTTTGTTATTTGGCCGTTTCTGTTAATCATTATTGTTTGTCTCCATTTCGTCAATAAGGGGAGAGGCGTTTTTTTCTTTCAAGAACGCCCGGGTAAAAAAGGAAAGATATTCAAGGTGATAAAATTTAAGACGATGACTGACGAACGAGATATAGAAGGAAATTTGTTACCGGATGCTGACCGTTTGACAAAGATCGGATATTTTTTTCGTATGACTTCTATGGATGAATTACCACAACTGATAAATGTAATTAAAGGTGATATGTCGTTGATTGGTCCTCGTCCTCTGATGCCTCAATATTTATCTCTTTACTCGTTAGAACAAAAACGTCGTCATGAGGTTCGGCCGGGGATTACTGGCTGGGCTCAAGTACATGGAAGAAATGGAATCTCTTGGACTGAAAAATTTAAGTTGGATGTTTGGTATGTAAATCATTGTTCTCTTAAAATAGATATTAAAATCTTTTTGTTAACGATCATAAAAGTTTTCCGAAAAGATGATATCAATTTTAATAAATCTGCGGAGGAAAGTGCTTTTGATGGAAGTAATTAATTGTAAATAGATGAAGAATTTGATTATTGTTGGAGCGGGAGGTATGGGACGCTCTTTTTTTGATATAGCAATTAATTGTATCGGCTATATGGTAGAATTTCGTATCAAAGGTTTTTTGGATGATAATATACATCAACTAGATACGTTTGAAAATTATCCTCCTGTTTTGGGGACGATCGTTGATTATATCCCAGAGATGGATGATGTTTTTACATGTTCGATTGGTAATGTCGCAACCAAAAAAAACTGTTGTTCAAAAATTCTACATAAAGGAGGAAAATTTATTACGTTAGTAAGTAAAAATGCAGTTGTTGGTAAAAATGCAAAAATAGGAGAGGGGGCAATAATTGCTCCTTATGCTATTTTAGGGACTGATTGTTTGATTGGTAAAAATGTATTAGTACAATCGTTTGCCGTAATCGGACATGATGTTTGTGTGGGAAATTGGACCCGTGTTGATACTCACGTGACTTGTGTCGGGGGTGTTGTTATTGGTGAGGAAGTTACATTGCATACAAATGCTGTTATCAATCACAATGTTGTTGTTGAGAATGGGGCTTGTGTAGGTGCTGGGAGTTTTGTTATTAAAAGAGTTAAGCTGGGAACAACAGTGTATGGGAATCCTGCGATTAAATTGTAATTGATGAAAACATTTGCATTTTTTGTTAGGATAGTTAAGAAAAAAGAATAAGGACATTTTGTGAAGTAACGTATCTTTTTGAATGTGTTACTATTGATTTTTTGAGTATATACTACCTATATTGTGTTTGATGGAGATGAATGTAAATTGATCGGTGATAAATTTAGAGGAATACTATAACATAGATTTATGAAGTTAAGAATTTGGTTATCTCTTGCTCACATGAGTGGGCGGGAGCAGGAATTTATACAAGAGGCATTTGACACGAATTGGGTCGTTCCCTTGGGACCGAATGTCAATGCTTTTGAAAAATCTCTTGGAGATTTTTTGATTGAAAACGAATCAATTGAAAATAAAGAATTAAAAAATACAGGGAAACAAGTGGTGGCATTAAGCGCAGGGACGGCAGCATTGCATTTAGGATTGATTTTGCTTGGAGTGCAGCCGGGAGACGAAGTGATTTGCCAGTCGTTCACGTTTGCGGCATCGGCGAACCCGATTGCTTACTTGGAGGCGACTCCGGTTTTTGTGGATAGTGAGAAGGAGACGTGGAATATGGATCCGGTGTTGTTGGAGGAGGCGATCAAGGATCGGTTGGAGAAGACGGGGAGGTTGCCGAAGGCGATTATTCCGGTGCATTTGTACGGGATGCCTGTGAAGATGGACGAGGTGATGGAGGTGGCGAATCGTTACGGGATTCCGGTGCTGGAGGATTCGGCGGAGGCCTTGGGGTCGGAATACAAGGGACGGAAATGTGGAACGTTCGGGGAGTACGGGGTTCTGTCATTTAACGGGAACAAAATGATCACGACGTCGGGAGGTGGAGCTTTGATATGTCCTAGCGAGGAAAAAGCGAAAAGAGCTTTGTTTTACGCGACGCAAGCGAGGGAACAGGCCCCGCATTACCAGCACGAGAAGATCGGTTATAATTACCGGATGAGTAATATTTGTGCGGGAATCGGAAGAGGACAGATGTTCGTGTTGGATGAACACGTTGCCCGGAGACGGGAGATTCATGACTTGTACGTGAAGTTGCTGGCCGGGGTGAAAGGGGTGAAAGTGATGTGCCAGCCGGAAGGGGAAGGTTTTAATTCGAATTACTGGTTGACGTGTATCACGGTGGAACCGGAAGAGGCCGGATTCACGAGAGAAGATGTCAGGTTAGCCTTGGATGCGGATAATATAGAGAGCCGTCCGTTGTGGAAACCGATGCACTTGCAGCCGGTGTTCAAGGATGCACCATTCTATGGTAACGGGACAAGTGAACGGTTGTTCGAGATAGGATTGTGCTTGCCGTCGGGGCCGACATTGACGGATAAAGATGTGGAGAGAGTGGCGAAAGTTGTGAAACAACTTTCTAATTTATGATTTACGATTTAAAATTGAACGATTAAAAAATATATGATTTAGTGATTCATTTGTGAATCAAAATATACCTCGGGCAGTGAGTGTCCGAGGTTTTTTGTTTTTATACCTAAAATGTTTAATGATGAAAAATTTATTGATGACGAGATTTTTCGCTTTGCTGGCGGAGGATTGGAAGGAGAATTTGGAGCCGAGGGTGTACGAGGATGCTATCCGGGAATTCACGAGTGAGATCAGGATGTTATGTGACACGGAGAAGGATTACGTGGGGTTGGTTAGAATGTTGGAGCAAACTCGCATTGGTCTGGAATATTGGTTGGAACGTGTTTCGGGAGATAGCGAGACTGAAAAAAAATGGACGGGTGCGGTGTTATATCAACGTGGCTTTGAAGTTGGTGGTGGCAGAGGAGCGTTCGTTACGTAAGCGTATGTCTTTAATGAAGGATTTCGGTTGCTTGAAGGGGGGACAGGTGGATATTCGTTGGAAGTCGAAGGCCTACAAGATGATGATCTTGGAGATGATTGAGGGGTTGACGCTCGTGCAGGAACTTTATTCTCCACAGGGGAATTTACTTGATGAAGAGATGTTGGCAGCTATGGTGGCGAATGTTTTTGGGGTGGAGTTCCCGAATTGCAGACAGTTGATCGATCAACTTTTTGCCCGAAAGAAAGGTGTCACGCCATTTTTAGACCAGATGGTGATGGCGATTCGGCTGGAGGCAGATAAGAGAAATGAATGGAAGGGGAAGAAAAAATGATTGATTGAGGGATTCTGATAGGTAAGGATTGCCGATTTGATGATTCTTGTGAAGGATGATCAGATCGGCAATCGTTTATTATTACATGTCATCTAGCGTATAGCAAGTTGTTTCAATTGAATAGTGGGGTAAGGTTTTGTTTGCTAAATGTTGTACTTTCTCGGCTAGCAGTTGTGGTTTGAAATTTTTCTTTTGTCTTTTGACTTCAGCGACAAGTGCTTTTTTCCCTTTTAGTTCAATAGCAACAATATCTATTTCATTTTGTTCTGATTTTGAGGTCCACCAAGAACCAATTTCTCGGTACTTATGGGTGGCAGCTAATTTTTGAATGAAGTATTTTTCAAGGATCAGCCCGGAATAAGTGGCGTAATCTTCTTTGATTATTTCACGTAGACCGACGTAATTTTTTAGTTCAATGATGGATCTGTTTTTGTCAATATATTTGAACCAAAAGCGTAAAAAATTATCTTCAATGGTATATCTTACGGTTAAGGAATTCGGTTTTGCCATGACAGGGCGTTGTTTATGTATCAAGCTATAGTCTTCTGTCAGTTTAATTAGATACCCGCCAACGCTGGACACCCCAATTAGTTGTTCTATTTGTGATTGAGTGTTAAAGCCTGAGGATATTGCAGATAAGACAGAAAAGTAAATCCCGAAATTTTTCCCAAATTCTTCAATTAATAAGAAGCTTCCTTCTTCTATAAATGGAGAATTATCCCTGATCATGAATTCTATCATTTGATCTTTTGTTAATGCATGATTGTCACAGAAGAGTTCGACATATTTAGGAACGCCTCCTGTGAATGCGTAAAGTGCTAATAAATCATCGTTGTGATATTTTGGAGAGTAATCTTGCATGATTTGTTTTAATACTTCAATACTGAAAGTTGATAATTTGATTATGTTATCGGCTCTGCCAAATAGCGGTTCTTCTTTGTCGAAGAATATTTTGTGCATTAGAGAATAGATGGAACCACAAACAATTAAGTTCACGTGAGATTGTTTACGATAGGCATCCCAAATGTTTTGCATGTCACTATATATAGATGGATTTACTTTATAGAATTCTTGAAATTCATCAATGACGAGGTTGAAAGATTTTCTCGTACCTAGTTGCATGAGGTATAGGAAAATGGAATTGAAATCGTTAAGTTCTCCTGCAATTTTTTCTCCTAGGGAACTTTCGATGGTGGCTGCGAAGTTTTTACATAAAATGCCTTCACTTTTTCGTGATACGAACAGGTATACTGTGATCTGATTCTTTAAGGCTTTTGTGATTAGGCTGGTTTTTCCGATGCGCCTACGTCCTGTGACCACGGTTAATCGTGAGTTTTCTTCAAATGAAAGTTTTTGGATTCTATTTAATTCTTCTAGTTCGAGTGTGCGATTGTAAAATTTCATATTTGATAGTTTAGAGTTACAACGTGTATTGTTACAACGTGCATTGTAAGTGTAAAGATAAGGTATTCCTTAGTTTATTGCAAAATAAAAGAGATATTATTTCGGAATAAGAAAGGATATTTGTGTGTTTGCGAGTCTCTGAAAAACGGATGCTGATAATGAGGTATTTGTAGGTATTATTTATGACATAATTATTACGTCTAGTAATCAGGTCTTTGGGATGCACTAATATTGCATTCAGAAATTAAACACGTGTTTACGAGTAAATGTAGTATGAATTAAAAATTTGAATTATGGCATCAATTGACAATTTATTCAATTTGAGAGGACGAGTCGGAAATGTCGTTTTCTGCGAGCGGAAAGGAAAGTCTTACGTGCGGGCCCAACCGATGGTCGTGCATAACCCGAAGACCCGCAAGCAACAGGCGGTGAGATCAAGGTTTCGGACGGCAGTCCGGTTTTATCAAAGGATCCCAGAGGTGGCAATTCGTGCGGTGCTGAATATTTCAGCGGGAGGTGTCACTACTAACGGGTATGCTTTATTCATGAAGTTGAATTTGAAGGTGTTCAAGGCAAACGGGAGAGTCGGGGATTTTTCTCAGATGCGTTTTACCGTGGGAAGTCGACAAAAGGCTTATGATTTGGCAGGAAGGGTGGATACGAGTGATGGAGTGGAGTTGAGTTGGCAGAATGATGAGAACGTGGGATTGGAAGAGATGGAAGATCGGTTACGGGTGATCGTGATTTACGGGGATCGGGAGTTTATGCCGAGGTGTGTGGCGGATTTGGTGGCAACACGGAAAGAAGGACGAGCCGAGTTTCGGTTGGACCGGGAGAAGGGCGTGAAAGCTCATTTGTATTGCTTTTTTGCCTCTCCGGATGGAGCGACGTTCTCGAATTCTCAATACATCTGTTTATGACGTTGCGAGTAGATCCGGTGACGAATGTGGTCGATGCGGTTAGCCGGTTTGTGGATCGGCTGACTCTCCCTGCGAGGGAAAAGAAACAGTTGGAAACTGACTTGCAAAAGTTGATACAAGAGATAGAACGGGATTTGGTGCAGGCTCGTGCGAGTATCGTGGTGGAGGAGACGAGGGGAAATTGGTTGCAGCGTTCTTGGCGACCTTTGGTGATGCTGACTTTTGCCACGATTGTTTTGGTCGGGACATTTATAAATGTACCGATACTTTCAGATACTTCTCGTTTTTGGGATTTGCTGGAGATCGGGTTGGGCGGGTACGTGGTGGGGAGAAGCGGGGAAAAAATCATGCAGGCATTCGCACGAAAGCCACGCTAATTTTAGATTTGATGATTGTAGATCCTATCGATTAAGTGATTTAATGATTTTCGATTAAGTGATTTTAATCACCCAATTATCGAATCGGCAATCACGGAATCTTTTTCATTCTAAATTTTTTATTATGGATGTATTTTCAATTTCTAATTCACCATTTTCAATTGTCAATCACAGGTTGATGGGTGGTGGGGTGATTCATCTGGAATGCCCGAAGAATAGACGGGGGCTAGGAGAGCCGGATATGATTATTTTACATTACACGGGAGGTACTAGTGCCATGTCTTCGGCAAAATTCTTGGTAAGGCAGGACGTGAAGTCCTCGGCGCATGTGGTGATCGGACGGGACGGGCAGGTGATACAGCTGGTGTCGTTTAATATCGAGGCTTGGCATGCTGGGAAGAGCAGTTACGGGGGAAGGAACGAGCTGAATCATTACTCGATCGGGATCGAGCTGGATAACTTGGGGCAGTTGCGACTGGAAAGGGGAAAGTTCGTGGCGGAGTGTGGGCGTGAAGTTCCCGTGAAGGAGGTGTACACGGAGGATTTGGGAGAGGTGCCGACGTACTGGCATGACTACACGGACGTGCAGATGCGGGTGTTGAACGAGGTGTGTGGTTTGCTGGTAGCTACTTACCCGATCGGGGATATCGTGGGACATTCGGACGTGACGTCGAGGAAAGTGGACCCGGGACCGGCGTTGAGGGTGGCGGACTGGATTCGGTATTATTGATTTTAGATTTTAAATTTTGGATTGAACTCCCTCCCGGCTTCGCCGTACTCCCTCTATAAACAGAGGGAGAGTTGGAATACTCGCTGTTTTGGGGAAACTTTTCATTCTAAATTTTAATTCTACATTCTAAATTCCATTCTTCGTGTAGGGCCCATGCGGAGAGTGCGGGATCATTTTAAGTTTTCTGATTTATTCATTTTTAAATTTTAATGTTATGGCAAAATTTAATTCTTATTTATTAGGTAAAGTAACGAAGTCGGTTGGTAACGTGACGATGTGTTACATGAACAAACAAAATATCGCAAGAGCAAAAATCTTTTCAAGAAAGGATAAGCCTACGCCGGAGGTGCTTGCACAACGGGCGAAGATGAAGGCTTTGATCGAGTTATCCAGACGTTTGCTTCCCGTGATTCGTAAAGGATTCATTGGAATCGGGAGTGGGACCACGTCCAATGCCTTCGTATCATTGAACTTGGGAGCTACGAGTGCGGATGAGAGTTATATGGTAACGATTGATTTTGCCCGACTTCGGATGGCATCAGGATTGATGTACACGCCCAAAGTTACGGTGACGTATAGTGAGGAGAATAAGATGTATTCTTTCGAACAGGAGATGCAAATGGCCGAGGAAGGTTATTCTTCTGCTGACGATCAGGTGTATGCCGTGTTGTACGAAACCGTGTTGAAGAGAAGTAAGCTTATTTTGTTGAGAGCTCGTGGAGAGAACGGGAACACGAGTGAATCCTTACCGGAAGAGTGGGATTCCACGAATGTGAAAGGGTATGCTTTTGCTACCACGAAAAATGGAAAGGCTGCATCGGATAGTGTTTGTCTGACGATAGCTTAATAAAAAAGTGAAGCCTCCTGAAAGGGAGGCTTTATCTTTTATTTTACGTAGTCTGCCATGCAGCTTTCACGAGTTCCGGTGATATCGAAGATCACTTGCAGGTGCAAGAGCTCAAATATTTTCAACACTTCCGGCGTGAGGTTGCAAAGTTTTAGGCTGGAGCCGACGCTTTTCGCTGTTTTGAAAAGGGCGATGATGCAACCGATGGCACTACTATCTACAAATTCAATGTCGTGAAAGTCGAAGAGCATTCGACAATCTTTATTATTTAACAAAGGTCTGAGTTCCGTTTTCACTTCGTCAGCCGACGCTAACGTGAAACGAGTCACGTCTACGAATTCGACAATGGTGATACCATTTTGTTCTGTTACTTTTAGAATCATTGTTCAATTAGTTTCTAAGGATTAATATGTAGTAAATTTATTCACAGTTGAATTGAACAAAAGTAATCATTTTTACCGAGATTGCAAATAAGTTAACGGGCGGTTTGTTTCTGATTTCGAAGATTCAATTGACGTGCTAATATTTTTTTAGAAAGGGTAGGCAAGAACAATAAAAGTTTTAACTTTGCGGAGTGTTATAGTTATACTTTATAATATAATGAATATTTAAACGATATAAAAATGAAGACTACTCCATTTACACATTTCCATGAGGAGCTTGGGGCAAGAATGGCTCCTTTTGCCGGCTACAATATGCCGATTGAATATACCGGTATTAAAGACGAACACAACACGGTTCGTGAAAAAGTGGGTGTATTTGATGTTTCTCACATGGGTGAATTCTGGGTAAAAGGCCCGAAAGCTTTCGAATTGGTACAGAAGATTACTTCTAACGATGTGGCAGCTCTCACGGATGGTAAAATCCAGTATAGCTGTTTTCCGAATGAAACGGGTGGTATCGTGGATGACCTTTTGGTATATCGTTTCAGTGCCGAAAAATATTTGTTGGTTGTGAATGCTGCCAATATCGAGAAGGACTGGGCATGGTGTACGAAATGGGCAAAAGAATTAGGTATGAACGTGGATACCGATTTGGAAAACGCTTCTGATAATATTTGCCAGCTTGCCGTTCAAGGTCCTTTGGCATTGAAGGCAATGCAAAAATTAACCACGGCTAACGTGGTAGATATGGAATATTATACTTTCCAAGAGATCCCGTTTGCAGGAATCGATAAAGTGATCTTCTCCACGACTGGATATACCGGAGCGGGTGGTTGCGAGATTTATGCATACGTGAAAGATGCCGAGAAACTTTGGCATGCCGTGTTTGAGGCTGGGGCTGAATTCGGAATCAAACCTGCCGGGTTAGGTTCTCGTGATACCTTGCGTTTGGAAGCAGGTTTCTGCTTGTACGGACACGAAATTGACGATGATCATTCTCCTATCGAGGCTGGTTTGGGCTGGATCACGAAATTCGTGCCGGGAAATGATTTCATTAACCGTGCTTATCATGAAAAAATGAAAGCAGATAAGCCGAGCCGTTACATGAAACCGTTCGAACTTCAAGATAAGGGTATTGCTCGCCAAGGATACGTGATCGAGGATGCAGAAGGAAACGAGATCGGGGTTGTTTGCTCCGGAACTGTTTCTCCCTGGACCGGAAAGTCAATCGGTACGGGATACGTGAAGAGTGGTTTCCACAAGCTGGATACGGAGATCTTCATTCGTGTAAGAAACAAAGCTTTGAAAGCTAAAATTGTCAAGACCCCGTTCTTTTAGTCGGGTGCTTTTGAGCTAGACGATAACTAAGCACCCGGGAACGGGTGCTTAGTCTTTTTATAGAAGCAAAAACGTTTTCGAAGATGTTGAAACTGTTGATTATTAGGCGGTAAGAAAAACGAATAAAAATTACGGAAAAAAGTCTTTTATATGGACTTATTTTGCATCTTTGTAACGCGATTGCAAACAAGATTTTAATTAATTATCTACTTAAATATTTTAGAGATGAGAAAACACATTTTTAATGCCGGACCATGTAAATTGCCGGATTCTACATTGGAAAATGTATCAAAAGCAGTATTAGAGTTCGGTAACACGGGACAATCAATCATGGAAGTGTCTCACCGTTCTGCAGATTTTCAAGCTGTTTACGAAGAGGCTGTTGCCTTGTTCAAAGAAGTATTGAATATTCCGGAAGGATACTCGGTTCTTTTCTTGGGTGGTGGTGCTAGTATGCAGTTCTGCATGATCCCCTTCAACTTCTTGAAAACGAAAGCTGCCTATGTAAATACCGGAACTTGGTCAACTGCAGCTATTAAAGAGGCTAAAATGTGGGGTGAAGTTGAAATCGTTGCTTCTTCTGAGGCTGACGGATTTACTTATTATCCTGAATTCACGATTCCTTCAGACGTGGATTACATGCACATCACTTCAAACAACACGATCCGCGGTACGGAAATTTTCTATGATCCGACCTCTCCGGTACCTTTGATTTGTGATATGTCTTCTGATATTTGCAGCCGTCCGGTTGACGTGTCTAAATATGCCATGATCTATGGGGGATGCCAGAAGAACCTCGGACCTGCCGGTGTTACCTTCGTGATCATTAAAGATGATTTCTTGAACAACGTGGTAGCTGACAGAATGATCCCGACTATGTTGAGATACAAAACTCACGTGGATAAAGAATCAATGTACAACACTCCTCCATGTATCAATATTTTCGGGGTGAAAGAAACCTTGAAATGGGTAAAAGCAATGGGTGGTGTTGAAGCTATGGAGAAATTAGCTATCGAAAGAGCTGATATGCTTTATGCTGAATTGGAAAGAAGCAAAGTATTCCGTCCGGTTGTAAAAGAAGGTTCTCGTTCAAGAATGAACATTCCTTTCTTGTTAAGAGAAGGATACGAGTCATTGGAGAAAGAATTCCTTGATTTCGCTAAGACTAAAAACTTGGTAGGATTGAAAGGACACCGTTCTGTAGGTGGATTCCGTGCTTCTACTTACAACGCTTGTACAATCGAAGACGTGAAAGCTTTGGTTGCTGCAATGCAAGAATTTGAAGCAAAACATATCTAATAATTGACGATTTACGATTTCGGATGTTGAATTGTCTTTCATGAAAATGAAGGCAATGATGGTCTGAAATCGTAAATCTTTTTTCATTTAAAATTGTAATTATCATGACTAAAGTATTAATCGCTACAGATAAACCGTTTGCTCCGGTTGCCGTTAACGGAATCAGAGAAATCGTAGAAGCTCAAGGATATGAGTTAGTTTTATTAGAAAAATATACTTCACAAGACGAGTTGATCGCTGCCGTTGCTGATGTTGACGCTATGATCATCCGTTCAGACAAAGCTACCAAAGAAGTAATCGAGGCTGCTAAGAATTTGAAAGTAATCGTTCGTGCCGGTGCAGGATACGATAACATCGACTTGGCTGCTTGTACTGCTCACAATGTAGTGGCTATGAACACTCCGGGACAAAACTCAAACGCTGTGGCCGAGTTGGCTTTCGGTATGATGGTTTACATGGCTCGTAACTTCTTCAACGGAAAATCAGGTTCCGAATTGAAAGGTAAGAAGATCGGTATCCACGCTTACGGAAATGTTGGACAAAACGTTGGACGTATCGCTCGCGGATTCGGAATGGAAGTTTACGCTTTCGACCCGTTCATGACGGATGAGCAAATCAAAAATGCCGGGGCAACCCCGTTACATTCAGCTGAGGAAATGTACAAGATGTGTCAATACATCTCTTTGCATATCCCGGCAACAGAACAAACCAAGAAATCAATCAATTATAATTTGTTGAAAGATATGCCGAAGGGTGCTGTTTTGGTGAACACCGCTCGTAAGGAAGTTATCGACGAGGAAGGTTTGGCTAAATTGATGGAAGAAAGAGCTGATTTCCACTATATCACGGATATCGCTCCGGATTGTGATTGTTTCAGCAAATTCGAAGGCCGTTTCTTCGCTACCCCGAAAAAGATGGGTGCTCAAACAGAAGAGGCTAACGTTAACGCAGGATTGGCTGCTGCTCACCAGATCGTGAACTTCATAGAGAAAGGTGACGAGAAATTCAGAGTAAACAAATAAATCAATTTTAGATTTACGATTTATGATTCTGTGATTTTTCACGACGCTATTTGAAGCGTGGATCTGTGTGGTTGGAATCATTAAATCGTAAATCGTTAAATCATAAATATACTTATGGCAATAGTAAAACCATTCAAAGGATTACGTACACCATCTCAAGAAGTTTGTGAGGAGCTGGCGTGTCTACCTTACGATGTAATGAATTCAGAGGAAGCCGCACAAATGGCTGCAGGAAAACCTCGTTCATTATTACATGTTACCAGAGCTGAGATTGACTGCCCTGCAGGAACTGATATTCACTCCGAGACTGTTTATAACAAGAGCGTGGAGAATTTTAATATGTTCCAGGAAAAGGGATGGTTGGTTCAGGATGAGGATGCTAAATTTTATATCTACGCCCAGACGATGGACGGAAGAACTCAATATGGTATCGTAGGTTGTGCTGCTTGTGAGGATTACATGAACGGAATTATCAAGAAACACGAGTTGACCCGTCCGGATAAAGAAGAGGATCGTATGATCTTGACCCGTTATGTAAAAGCTAACCTGGAACCGGTATTCTTTGCTTACAAGGCTGTTCCGGAAATTGATGCTATCGTTGAAGATATCGTGAAGAGCAAAAAAGCTGACTATGATTTCGTGGCGGAAGACGGGTTCGGTCATCATTTCTGGGCAATCAACTGCCCGGAGACCAACAAACGTTTGGAGGAATTATTTGCAACAAAAGTTCCTTACACGTATGTTGCTGACGGACATCATAGAACTGCTGCTGCTGCTCGTATCGGTGCCGAGTTCAAATCAAAGAACCCGAACCACGACGGTACGGAAGAATATAATTTCTTCATGGCTGTTCACTTCCCGGATCATCAGTTGAAAATCATTGATTACAACCGTGTTGTAAAAGATTTGAACGGTTTGACTGAAGAGCAATTGTTGGCTAAATTGGGCGAACATTTCACGGTTGAAGATATGGGTACGGAGATTTATCACCCGGCTAAATTACATGAATTCAGCATGTACTTAGGTGGAAGATGGTATAAGCTGACGGCTAAACCGGGAAGTTACGATGACAATGACCCGATCGGGGTATTGGATGTAACAATCCTTTCTAACCATGTATTGGCTGACATTTTGGATATTCAGGATTTGCGTACTTCTAAACGGATTGATTTCGTGGGAGGTATCCGCGGATTGGGAGAATTGAAACGTCGTGTTGATAATGGCGAGATGAAAGTGGCTTTCGCTTTGTACCCTGTTTCTATGGAGCAATTGATCAATATTGCCGATACCGGTAATATCATGCCTCCGAAGACGACTTGGTTCGAGCCGAAACTTCGTTCTGGAATGGTAATCCACAAGATCTAATAAGACTTGGACTCAATAAAAAAGCGACTCTTTCGAGTCGCTTTTCTTATGCTTTATAGCGAAGCCATTTGTATAATTCTTTCCAGGTGACTTTCTTCCCGTACATGAGGATACCTACCCTGTAAATCTTACCGGATAACCACGTGAAGAAAAGGAAGGATCCGACGAGTAAACCCATTGAAGTGATGATTTCCCATGCAGGAACACCGAACGGTATACGTACAAGCATGACGACCGGAGAGGTGAAAGGGATGAGAGAACTCCAGAATACCATGGGTGATTCGGGGCTTTTCATGGCAGCAACACCGATGTAGAGAGCGACAACCAGAATGATAGACAGAGGGGTCATGAATTGCTGGGAGTCCGTTTCATTATCAACGGCAGCACCAATGGCGGCAAATAATGATGCATATAATAAATATCCTCCGATGAAATAGAATAAGAAGGCTCCCACGAATTTCAAGATAAACATGGGATCAATAGTTTTTACGAGATTTTGGATGATCGCCAATTGCTCGGGGTTAATTTCTGTTCCTTGAGCAAACATATTTAGGTCGTTGGCATTTTTTAAGGCTTCCAAGTCAAGATTCGGCATGAAAAAAGCTTGAGAAATTAAAATAATACCTCCTCCCAAAACAATCCATATCAAAAATTGTACAAGTCCCACGGCTGCCACACCGATAATCTTTCCCAATAGGAACTGGAAGGGTTTTACCGAAGAAACTAACACTTCAATAATCCGATTCGTTTTTTCCTCGATAACACCTTTCATGACTTGAGAGGCGTACATGAAAATAAAGAAGTAGATGATTAGCCCGGCAACCAGTCCGATGATTGACGTGATTTCGGACGAACTTTCTTTGGCATCTCCGGTGTCCGTGACGAGTAATGTCCTCACCAGTACGGGGGTTTTGGTGGCATCCAATTCCGTCTCCAAATTCGGCATCTGGGTTTTAGCAATCACTTCAGCACGTTTGACAGTTTCTATTTTCTGGCGTAATTGTGATGCAATCTCGTTTTTCAGTTCCATGGGAACTTGAGACGTTGAGAATACCGGGATTTCGGCATGGGTCATGACATTGGCCGGGATACGGGTAATGGCGTAAAAATCGTTCTTTTTCAGAAAATCAATATAGTCTGTTTCCGGTATCTCCTGATCGATATATGTGAAACTCGTGTTATTGATTTTTTGAAGCGGGGTTTCTAACGTTGATTCGTTGATAACGGCAATTGTACGCTCTTGGCTGTCGTCTCGTAGTAACATCCACATGAGGAAAGCGTAGAATAATGCGAACAGGATCGGGACAAAAATTGTGACGACAAGGAAGGTCTTTTTACGGACTCTTGTGGTAAATTCCCGATTTATGATAATGAGTATCTTGTTCATTTTAATTGAAAATTGAAAATTGAAAATTGAAAATGAGGTTTTGGAAACGTCATTCTGATTTTCAATCTGGGATAATTATTTTAATTTAAAATTTGAAATCATAAATCTAAAAATTATTTAGGCTTGCTCTTTTACGAGTTTTATAAAGATATCGTTCATGCTGGGAATGATCTTTTGGTAAGAGATGATGTCTGTTTGGGGCAGGACTCTTGACAAAAGGGTGTTTGCCGGGCAATAAGTGTTTTGTTGCAAAATAATATCCTGACGGTCTCCTTCGACACGTTGAGATACTATCTCGAATTCTGAGCCGATTGTTTGTGCGGGTGAGAATTCCGGGTTGTAGCGACAGCTGAGCTGGTATGTGTTACTGGCATACTTTTCACGAATCTGATTGATTGGTCCCTCGATGATCTTGCGTGATTTGTTGATTAAGGCGATATGGCTACAGATTTCTTCTACCGATCCCATGTTGTGTGTGGAAAAGATGATGGTTGTTCCTTTCTTGCGTAATTCGAGAATTTCCCGTTTCAGTAATTCAACGTTGATGGGGTCGAAACCGCTAAAGGGTTCGTCAAAAATCAGCAATTCCGGTTCATGAAGTACCGTGGTGATAAATTGTACTTTTTGTGCCATACCTTTGGATAGTTCTTCTACTTTTTTATCCCACCAAGCCTCAATCTCGAATTTCTCGAACCACATTTTAAGACGGACGATCGCCTCGTGTTTACTGATTCCTTTTAAGCGAGCCAAGTAAACGGCCTGTTCTCCGACTTTCATTTTTTTGTAGAGTCCTCGCTCTTCAGGAAGGTAACCAATCCGGTTGACATCAGACGGTTTCAGATGTTCATTTCTGAAAAATATTTCTCCTGAATCAGGGGCTGTGATTTGGTTAATAATTCGAATTAAGGAAGTCTTTCCGGCTCCATTAGGGCCTAGTAGCCCGTAGATGGCTCCCTCCGGGATATTGATTGACACGTCATCCAATGCCTTGTGGTTTGCATAGGTTTTGACGATGTTCAAGGCTTTGAAGAAACTCATAATCGGATATTTGTCAAAGGCTGCCGATTCGGCAGCCTTTGAAGTTATTTTATTTCAAACATTAAAGCGTCTTTAGGGAGTTTATCTCCTTTGTTGACATGGATCTTCATGATCGTACCACTTATGGGAGCCAGGATTTTATTGTGCATTTTCATGGCTTCCAAGAGGCAAAGTAGATCTCCTGCTTTAACTTCTTGACCTTCTTTTACATACAAATCGATGATAGATCCCGGTATGTATGTGATAACGGCTCCCGGATCGGGTTTTTCCCATTGTTTCCGATTAATAAATTTTTCGGTAAACTGGGTTTTATATTTTAAGCCGTCGATTTCTAATAAATCGTATTTTGGTGTACTCATCGTGGTATAATTTTAGTTTAAAATGGAGGAATTCCATGTTTTTTAGCCGGGGTTAATACCGACTTGTTGCTGGATACCTCGATGGAGTGTTTCAGGATCTTCCGGGTTTCCTCGGGTTCGATCACGGAATCGATATAGCCTTTAGAGGCGGCCACGTAAGGATTGGCGAATTTTTCACGATATTCGGCAACTTTGATTTTACGCATTTCTTCCGGATTTTCGGCAGCCATAATCTCTTTTTTGAAGATGATGTTGGCAGCACCTTCCGGTCCCATTACTGCAATTTCTGCAGTTGGCCATGCGAACATAAAGTCTGCTTTCAAGTGACGTGAGTTCATAGCGATATAACCACCACCATATGCTTTTCTAAGGATTACGGTAATCTTAGGTACCGTAGCCTCACTATATGCATAAAGAACTTTCGCCCCGTGACGAATAACACCCATATACTCTTGTTCAACACCCGGTAAGTATCCCGGCATATCCTCGAATGTTACGATCGGAATATTGAAGGCATCGCAGAATCGGATAAAACGTCCGGCTTTATCAGAAGAGTCACAGTCTAACACTCCGGCAAGTACAGAAGGCTGATTAGCCACGAAACCGATAGTTTCCCCGTCGATACGTCCGAATCCGACAACGATGTTTTTTGCGAATTCTTGTTGAATTTCCAAGAAGTCAGAATCATCGGCAACAGCACGGATTACATCGCGCACGTCATAAGGCTGGGTGGGGTCAGACGGAATGATTTTCTCGATCTTGTATTCCGGTCTTGGCGGCTTGGAGGGGAAAGGTTTAGCTTTTGCTTCGTTACTCCAGGGAATGAATGTCAATAATTTTTTGATCTGTTCGAAACATTCATACTCTGAATGAGCGAAGAAATGGGCATTACCACTGATTTCACTGTGAACTCTAGCTCCTCCGAGTTCTTCCATGGTCACGACTTCTCCTAATACCGTTTTTACAACTTCAGGTCCGGTAATAAACATTTTGGAAATGTTGTCAACCACGAACACGAAGTCGGTCAAGGCGGGAGAGTATACGGCTCCACCAGCACAAGGACCGAGGATTACAGATAATTGAGGAATTACTCCGGATGCCTGGGTGTTACGGAAGAAAATTTCTCCGTATCCGGCTAAGGAGTCAACACCTTCTTGAATACGAGCTCCACCAGAATCGTTGATTCCGATCAAGGGTACTCGCATTTTTAAGGCATGATCCATGATTTTAGTGATTTTACGAGCATGCATCAAACCAAGAGAACCACCGGCTACGGTGAAATCTTGCGCGTAAATACATACAGGTTCTCCATAGATTGTTCCGGTACCGATGATGACACCATCACCATGAAGAACTTTCTTATCCATATCAAAATCTTTGGACTGATGCTCAACGAACATGTCGTACTCATGGAAAGAGTCTTTGTCCAAAATTGCTTCAATACGCTCCCGGGCTGTCAATTTCCCCATTGCAGCTTGCTTCTTAATCGCCTCTTCGCCACCTCCTTGAAGAACAATTTCTTTTCTCTTTCTTAAATCAAGAACATTTCTTTTAAGTGACATAAGTATTATTTTTTATTTATAAATGATAGGTTCTATTCAATGTTAGATTCCGCCTACCAAAATGCAAGATTACGAAAAAAAAATGAAGAAAAAAACACTATTTCGAATGGTTATGAATAAGGTGTTGTCGGATAGTGTTTTAGGGAATGATATTCAGCATATAAATTTGCACAACTCCGTAACTCTATGGTTTAGTTGTTCGTTAAATTAAGCATTCAGTTTGTGGGTAGAGGAAAAGTATTATTGGGAAATGTGAGGTAAAAGCCTTATTCCTAGTGGTCGAATTGGAGAAATAATTGTAATTTTGTAATTAATTAATCTTTGATGAAGAAAGGAAAATGAGATTTTTGCGAAAGCTTTTTAAATATATATTGAGAATTATCCTGGTTCTTTTTTCTTTGATAGTTCTTGTCATGATTCTTTTATATGTTCCTGCTGTCCAGAATTTTGTGAAAGGGCAGGCGGAGCAGTACGTGAATAATAATTTGGACATGAAACTGTCGGTTGGTCGGATTCTGTTGAAATTTCCACTTGACTTGGCTGTTGAAAATATTTATCTGGGACAGACGGAAAAAGACACGATGCTGTATGCCGATGTGATTCAGGTGAATGTTGCATTGACAAAACTTTTAAAGAAGGAAGTTGAAGTTCGTCGTTTAGTCGTGGAGAATGCAGCGGTTAATTTCGGAGACTCTCTTTCCGGATTGAAAATGAATGTCGTTTTGAAGGAACTGAATCTTCGGGTAGATCGGTTGAATCTGTCCCAACAGGAGGCAGAGATCCCTTTCGTTGCTTTAAAAGGAGGAAAAATCCGGATGAATTTGGGCGATGGGGAGTCTGTGGTTGATACAACCGGGGGAAGTGAGCCGGTTCGCTGGCGTTTTAAGGTTGGAGAGGTAACAATCGATAGCGTTGATTATCAGTTACAGGGGCTGCCTATGGGGGAATTCCATGCTGGGGTGGGAGAGGCTCGACTGCAAGGAATGGATGTCGGTTTGGAAAAACAGACTGTTGAGCTGGAGAAAATCATGTTGGTTCGTGGTTTTTGCGATTTACTGATGGCAGAATCTACTGGGGAGCAAAGTGGAGCAGGGGTGGCGACGGAAGAAAGTATGCCTTGGCAAGTTCGGGTAGGGACGGTCGAGTTGGAGGATAATCGTTTTTTGATGAAACCGATGAGTGTTCCTGTTGATGCGGAGCGGTTTCCGGAAACAATTCGTATATCAGCGCTTTCGTTGAAGGTGGATAGCGTGTTCAATCGGGGAACTGAGGTGGCGGCAATTGTTCAAAATTTACGTTTCAAGGAAGGAAATGGATTAGATTTGAGAGATTTGTCTTGTCGGGTCAGTTTGGAAAGTGAACAGACTACCGTGTCGAATCTGATTTTAAAAACGAGTAATAGTCAATTGAAAATGAATGTTCGGGCGGAATCCGGGATAAGTGATTTCGGCATGGAAACTCCTTTTCAGTTATCGATTGATGGATATATTGCCGGGCGGGATGTGCTATTATTTATGCCGGACTCCAATGATCAGTTAAATAATTGGTTATCGGATAAAGTTTTTTCTTTGTCAGGATTGATAAAGGGTAAGGTCGATCAGTTGAATATTGCTCATTTTGATGTTGGTGCAACGGGAGGTTTTTCTTTGAGGAGTGAGGGGAATGTGGCATTCGTGACAGATATGGAAAAGGTTGCGGGAAAATTAGATATAGCGTTTGTTGTTGATCGGGGAGAGTATTTCGCACCTTTATTGTCAGAGGATGGGGAGGCCGGATTGGTTATTCCGGATCATCTGTCATTAGTGACCGGTGTTAATATTGCGGATCAGACGGCAAAAGTGGATATGGAGTTGAATCCCGGACATGGGATATTACGTGCTGTTGCGGGCTATGGTTGGAAAGAAAATACCTACCGTGCAGAAGTTCATTTGAAAGATTTTGCTTTGGATAAATTCATGCCGAATGATTCGTTGGGGGCGATCACGGCTAATCTTTTGGCATCGGGCCGGGGCCTTGATTGGAAAGAGGCAATGGCGAAAGTGGATTTTGAATTAGCCTCCTTGTATTATAACGGGTACGATTATAAAAATGTCGTTTTGGATGCGGCATTGAAGGATCGGGAGTTAACTGGGGAACTATGGAGTGATAATCAGGAATTGAATTTGGGAATGAAATTCCGGTTATGGGCAGATGAGAACGCGTACAAGATAAATTTGAATGGAGATATTAAAAATGTAGATCTGAAAGGATTACATTTTATGTCGGAAAATATGGCTTTTTCCTTGGGACTGAATGTTGATGCAGAATTGAAGGCGGACAGTACATCGTCTTTACGGGCTAATTTTTCGAATATTGTTTTGCAGGATCTTGTTACTCGTAAGTTGGGAAATCTGGATATTACTTTCTCCGGTCTGCGAAACAAGACGTTGTTGGATGTCAAGGCGGGAGACTTGACCATGAAGTTTGAAGGGGATGGTGGAGGCTACACGTTAGTCGATCGTTTTAGTGCAGCTAGCGGATTGTTGGTTGAGCAGATTGAGAAACATGATTTTAACATGGTGAGATTGAACGAACTGTTACCTGATTTTCGGTTAACCATAGATGCCAAGCAAGAAAATTTATTGAATGGTTACCTGAAAAGTAACGGAATTCGTTTTGAACGAATGGCTATAGATTTAGGGACAGATGTTTCCCATGATTTCGGGTTAAGTTCGAAGGTTTATGGATTGAATATCGAGGGAATCGTTCTGGATAGTGTGTTGATGTATGCAAAGCAGAAGGATGTGGCTTTACGCTATGGTGTGGATGTTTTCGGGGCTAAAGATCAATTGGAAGGATTGGCCCAACTGACCGTGGAAGGAAACGTGGAGTATGATCAGATAAACGTGAGAATACGTGAACACGCGAACGAGGAAGGGGAAATATTCAATATCGGGGCTAATATTGCTTTGCAGGATAGTGCTTTTAGCGTGAGTATTTCTCCCGATCCTCTTATCTTGGGGTATGTTTCATGGCAGATAAACCGGGGCAATTTTATTCGTTTGAAACAAGGGGAAATTCCGGCAGCTAACTTACAATTGCTGAATGGAGACAAGCGGATTCGTTTGATTTCGGAAGAAGGTGCAGATCACAAACCGGCCTCCTTGATTGTAGATATTAAAGGTGTTGATTTGGGCGGTTTGTCTAAAGCGCTGTCATTTATCCCGGATATATCCGGTTTGCTAGGGATTGATGTGCAGATGTATAGCAAAAATAACGTGATTGATGTTAACGGGACGGTCAATGTGGATGAATTTTATTACGGGAAAGAGCGTGTGGGAGATTTGGGATTAGGTATTAAATATCGATTGTCGCAACAGACAGAGCATGACGTGGATTTTTCCTTGTCGGTGGATGGGGTAAAGGCGCTTTTGACCAAAGGTAGATTAATGACAGGGGTTGAAGATAAAAATATTGCATTGGATATAGACATCCCTAAATTCCCTTTGCGGGTTACGGGAGCCTTTACTCCTCCGGGTATAATGAAATTGGATGGAGACATGATCGGGGCTTTTCAGGTGAAGGGACAAATGGATCAACCATTGATAAATGGAGATTTGCGTTTCAAGGACGGAACCATAGAAGCTTTGATGATCGGGACTATTTTTAAGATAGATTCTTCGGCTATCGTGATTCATGATAATCTTTTGGATTTTAATCATTTCGGGTTGATTGCTCCTAATAAACAGCGATTAGAACTATTGGGGACGGTTGATTTCGCATCCTTCTCGGCCATAAAGATGGATGCCTCTGTTCAAGCGAAGAATTTCCAAGCCATGAAGGTGAAAGAAAATACGGAGACCATGGTTTACGGGAAAGTGTTTGTTGATCTCTCTGCAACCTTGAAAGGAATGCTGGATAATCTGAAGGTCAGAGGAAATATTAACTTGTTGGATAATAGTGAAGTCTATTACACGTTGAAATCTTCGCCTTTGGAATTGACGGACCGGAGTGCGGATGTTGTACGTTTCGTTTCGTTCAGCGACACGACTCAATTGGCTGCGGCCGATGAGTTGCAGCAGGTTAGTTCCGTGAATCTGGATTTGCTCATGTCCGTGAATATCGCACCGTTAGTTGGGTTGAATGTGTTGCTGTCGTCGAATGGGCAGAACCGGGTAGCAATAAATGGCGGGGGAAATCTGACTTATACATTGAATCCGGTGGGAGAGACCCGCCTCGTGGGAAGATACGTTCTGACGAGTGGAATCGTTTCTTACGGTCTGCCGGTGATCGGGCAGAAGGATTTCAAGATACAAGACGGTAGTTTCGTGGAATGGACCGGGGACCTGGCTAACCCGACCTTGAATATAACGGCCGCGGAGACAATTTCGGCTAGCGTGACGGATGATAGCCAGAAATCCCGCCTAGTGACGTTCAATGCCATGATCAAGATTTCAAACACGTTGGAGAAGCTGGACATCACGTTTGATCTTGCTGCGGAAGGGGATATAACGATACAGAACCAATTGGCAGCGATGACTGCCGAGGAGCGTTCAAAGGAGGCGATGAACATGATGATTTACGGAACTTATTCCGGGCCGGGGACGGTGGCAAAGTCCAATGCCTCTGATAATGCCCTGAATAATTTCGTGGAAAACGAATTGAATCAATGGTCTCGGAAACATTTGAAGAACATGGATCTGACGTTTGGTATTAATACCTATAATCAAGTGTCAGAGGCAGGAGAATCCAAGAAAACGGATTATTCTTATCAATTTTCGAAACGACTGTTTAATAATAAGGTACGGGTGAAAGTCGGGGGGCGAATCTCCACGGATAATGACCCCGCGGCCGGGGGAGTAGAGGAGAATCTTGTGGATGACATTGCCATCGAGTACGTGTTTGGAAAGAATCCGAACTTTTTTCTGAAGATATTCCGGCACACGGGCTACGAGAGCGTCTTGGAGGGAGAAGTGACACAAACCGGTATCGGTGTGGTATTAAGAAAAAATTTCCAAAAATTCATGGATATATTCCGCCGTAAAAAGAAAGTACAAGTAGAATCCAAAATAGAACCGATAGAAAATGAAAAGTCTGGGAAATAGTTTATTTGTTATTATAGTATTCATGCTATTGGTTAGCTCTTGTTCTCAGACGAAGAGGTTGACCGAAGGCGAGGTGTTATACACCGGGGTGAAAAAGATGAATATAGAGACTGCCAAAGGGGTAAAGTTGGAGGGACCGAAAAGTTCGGCTATTTCCGGGCCGTTAGGTTTCCCGCCTAATAACCCGTTGTATGCTCCTTACATACGTTCCCCGTTTCCGGTTGGGTTGTGGGTGTATAATTGGAACGTGAAAAAAGAGAAGGGATTAAAACATTGGTTATACAAAAAATTGGCCAAGAAACCCGTGTTAATCTCTGATGTACAACCGGAACTACGTTTGAAAGTGGTGGAGAATGCTGCCAGTGAATACGGTTATTTCGGGGTGAAATCCAGCTACGAGATTATTCCGAACAAACGGAATCCCAAGAAAGCGAAAATCAGTTATAATGTTTACGTGCCGGAAGCTTACTTGCTGGGAACTGTTGAATTTTGGGGCTGGACGGGGAGAATGGATAGTCTGATACAGAGAACGCAACGGGGTTGCTTGCTAAAATCCGGGGCAGAGTATAATTTGTACACGATGGAAGATGAGCGAACCCGGATAACTAAAATGTTCCGGAATAGTGGGTATTATTATTTCCAATCGGATTATATCGAATTTTTGGTCGACACGACACGGGAAAGGCGGGTCGCAGATGTTCGTATTGCTTTGAAACATGGTATCCCGGCGGTAGCCTTGCAACCGTACAAGGTGGGAAACGTGGAACTTGTACTGGAAAATTCCGATCAGTCAGAAACTCAAGATACCTTGTCTTATAAGGGGATAGAGGTGAAATATACGAAACCGTTGGACGTGAAGCCCAAGGTTCTCGCTCGTTCCATGCATTTACTTCCCGGAGACACTTATTCGTTCTGGCGACAAAATCGAACGCAAACGAGTCTGGCCCGGCTTGGAATTTTTAAATATACCAACCTGAACGTGACCCGGGCGGATAGCGTGAAAAAGTCCGGTTTCGGAAGTCTAGACTTTAGTATTAATGCCGTGTACGACTTACCGATAGAGACGGAAATAGAAGTAGATGTTTCCTCTAAATCCAATAATTTGCTCGGGCCTGGTTTGTCGTTGGGAATAACGAATAAGAATTTATTCCGGGGCGGGGAGAACTTGACCTTTAAGTTGAATGGGGCTTACGAGTGGGAAGTTGGGGATAAAAAGACAAATTCAAATTCCGGGTTAATCAATTCTTACGAGTTAGGAGTGAACGTCGGTTTGTCATTGCCTCGCTTGCTGGTACCTAACTTCCTAAAAAGTAGCAAGGATTTTGCCGAACGTACGAATTTCCAAATAGGAGTAGATTTTTTGAATCGCCATACTTTTTTCCGGATGCTTTCTTTCACGGGATCTCTCAGTTATGATTTTCAAAGCTCGTGGCGAGTGTATCATACGATAACACCTTTGAAGATCACGTACACCCATTTGTTGCAGACTTCGAAAGAGTTTGATGAAACGATGGAGAATAACCCGGCGATAGCGATGAGTTTCAAGAATCAGTTGATACCTTCCATGTCCTATTCGTACACTTATGACAGGGCGGCAACAAGACGGAATCCCAATCGATTGTACTGGCAGAATACGATTATGTCAGCAGGTAACATTCTTTCCGCCGTACAATATATCACGGGAAATCATCAGGGGCAAAACAAAAAATTGTTCGGTAATATCTACTCGCAATTCTTGAAATTAACCTCTGAAGTAATCGTGTACCGTAAAATAACGGAAACCTCTCTTCTGGCAACCCGCTTTATGGGGGGCATCGGTTGTGCTTACGGGAATTCCCGGGTGATGCCGTATAGCGAGCAATTTTATATCGGGGGAGCGAATAGTATCCGGGCGTTCACGATCCGGTCAATAGGCCCCGGTAGCTATCATCAGGAAAGCGATAACAAAACGGCTTATCTGGATCAGACGGGAGATATTAAATTGGAAGGGAACGTGGAACTTCGTTTCAAAATCATGTATCAACTGAATGGGGCTATCTTTTTAGATGCCGGTAACGTGTGGTTGTTGCGGAATGACCCGAAACGTCCGGGCGGAGAGTTTAAGTTAGCAGGTTTGTTAAAAGAGATTGCTTTGGGAACAGGTTTCGGCTTGCGTTATGACTTTGGTTTTATCGTACTCCGGGGTGATCTGGGAATTGCTTTGCATACTCCTTACAAGAATCCGGATAAGTCGGGATATTATAATATCCCCAAGTTCAAGGATGGTTTAAGGTTCCACTTGGCGATCGGTTACCCGTTCTAAAGAAAAATATTGGCGTGAGATGACTTGAATTGTCATACTTTTATCGGCTTGATATTTCCTTTCGTACCCTTCCTTTTGTTGATTATATTTTGAATGAAGTGAGAGTTAAGGGGGAGTTAAGTTATCAAGTAAGAGGGATTGACGTGTCCCCTAGGTTTTAAACCCGTTTAGCAACTGGCTTTGCTGTTTAGATAGAATATTTGTGAGATATTTGGAGTGGCCTATTTCCCCGTTACTTCCCCTTTATTTTGTTCCGGGTTTAAAATAAAAGAGCGTGCCATGCGGACACGCTCTTTTGGTGTGATTTCTTTTTCTAAAATTTTCCTGACAATTAGAATGCAAACATTACTCGTAATTGCAGTTGATGAAAATTCTCGTCATCCGGGAAATATACGTTACTCAAGTTAGCATATTGATATTCTCCCATGATTTTAATGTATTGATTGAAAGAATAATTCAATCCAAGTGTTACCGAGTGCATGGTACCCCCGTCAATACTAGAGGAATAGGGGTAGTCTACAACTTTTCCGTTCGGGTAGAACTTGTGATTACCAATCAAGAAAATGTCCCCGTCAGTAATATCTGTTAAGTTCGTGCAAGAGTAGCGAGCTACGAGTTCCAAGCCGCCTTTGTCCCCCATGCCTTTTAATAAACCGTATTCGTCATCGTAGGTATAAGCTTTACCGCAAAGCAGGTAACCGAATTCCACGTAACCACCGTTCATGATCGTGGGACGTAATTTGTTTCCACTTCTCCATCCTTCAACATTTGTCCAACTTTGTTGGCCACCTAATTGACTTTCAAACAAGGTTTGATCATCACGGTCTTTCCATACTTTTTTCCAGATGAATTCTCCGCGAGCAAATACACGGTCGCTCTTGAATAAGAATTCGGGACTGATGGTGAAGGCATCTTTTGCCCAAGGAAGGTCACAACTTAAAAATTTAGTAGTTTCATCCACGTAAGTTTGCATATTGGCTGCCACGTGCATGTTCGTTTTATAAACGCCATCTTGGTAAACCTCTCCACCGTTAATTCTTTGGTAACGTAATCCTGTACCGAATTGTAAGGTGATGTTGTTATCGTTGATGGGTTTCCATAACCAACGTCCACTTAAGCTGAATCCCTGGTACCCCTCTTCTTGCTCGTTGTATTTCAGTTGAGAGAAAATACCTTGATCGGCAAAGAAATGTCTGTTGAAGAATTTGTAAGTAGCTCCCAGTGATCGGCCCGGATCCAATGCTTGGGAAACTGACGGACGGCTGATAAAGTGATAGTTATATGAACTAGTCATCATGCTCATACTTGACGGCTCGTTATAATAACCGGCTTTTACCAAGTGAATACCTTTTAAACTTTCTTTGAAGGTATATTGTGCGAATAGGTTTTTTTGGCTGAACTCGCCATTCCCGAAACCGAAGTCCGCGTAGATAAACAATTTCCCGTAAGTTAAAGAGGCATGAATACGAGCGTCCGTGATGGCAGCACCGGATTTCATCGGGGTCCATTCCGTGTGATAATAAGCTACGTCTGCAAACATACGACCACCGATGCTTGCTTTAAGATCGTTTTCTTTATTGACATATTTCAATAAAGGATTTACATCTTCTTGGGCTTTCACTGCAGTGGTAGATAACATTGCGGCTACCATCATGGCAGGTAATAATATGTATTTTTTCATTACAATAATCGATTAAAAATTATTTTTCGTAACCTAAATTATCCAGTACCTCGCGAGCATCAGGAATTTCTGTTGGTGCAGGAGATTTTCTGTAACCAAAGTCAACCATGTATTGAAGACTCATATCCGTGTGGTTCGTGAAGAATGCATCCAAGTAAGGAGCTTCGTAGCGGGAACCACCATCACTACCCCAGTTGTATTGGCCGAAATATTTAGCCATTTGGTCATAAGTATCGAATGAATACGGGTGGTTCTTCATTTTTGCACGGTGAATCAAGTTGTGTTGCCACGGATAATTTAATTCAGGATAATTGTTCGGGGCTCCGGCAATGCAGGGTCCAATGAAATGTGCTTTGTATTTTACTGCCAAGTTGATGAAAGAGGCATATCCTTGAGGATCATCGTAAGTTAAGTCTGTCGCTCCGGTTCCTTTCCATAACAAGAAACACATCGGAACTTGACCATCAAATAGGTCGCATACGCGAGTTAAACTTTGTAACGAGAAAGTTTGAAGAATAACTTTTCCATTCGTGTTACCAACGTTGATTTTACCGTCTTTGTAGAAAGGATTGCTTTCAGGTTCTTCACCTCCGGCGATAATGTTCATGTTAAGCTTTTCAGCGAATCCGGTTACATTTTCCATTTTTAACTCGTTGTATACCATTTGTTCAAAGTTAGATGGATTTAACCACGGCTCTTTGAATTCGATATAAATTCCGGGGATGTTTCCACTCGTGCCGAGATCATCTTTAACATAGCCGAATCCATAACGAACAACTTTATCTTTTACACCGAAGTTTACCGGATTACTGAATTCTTCATTCGTTGCAACCATCGTTTTTACGACTCTTTCATTTTGGTAAGCATTTCCCCAGATATTTACATGACCCGTGGGTTGTGGGGCATCTTGAGCATATCTTTCCAATTTGAATCCTTTGGAATACATGATCAAGTCCTGAAGAGTAGAGATGTATTGATGATTTCTAGAAAATCCTGTACGGGCTTGTTCTTGACTAACAGCATCTTGATTGAACCAAGTTCCTGCATCCAAAAGCATCAATTCATAGTAAGTATAAGAACAGGGATAGTTGGGAACGAATGCTTTTTTATCCGCGTCAATCAACGAATCGATCTTTTGTGCGCTGTAACCTAAAAGGTCATAATATTCCCTTCTTGTTTTTTCCGGGAATCTTTCACCAAAAACATCTTCAATATTTGTGGTACGTTTTAAGTCCGTGTCATGCAAGGCTAGAATAACACCATCTTTAGAAACTTGTAAGTCTGCCTCCAGATAATCGGCGCCCATTTCACGAGCCCAACGGTAAGCTGCTTCGGTTTCTTCCGGAGTCCAGTACGTGGAACCACGGTGAGCTACTACTGCATACTGGGGAACGTAATCCCGCACTTTTTGTAATTCTGTTGATAGGGTGTCTACATGTACACGCTCAGAGTCAACAAACGTGTCGTTAAATTTCTGATTTTCGCATGACATGAAAGCCAAGGCTATGCTACATGCCATTGCAATTCTCCATGATTTATTAACCATAATTTATTAAATTTGAATTATTTGGTATTCATTATTTTCTATTTTGCACCAGGTATTGTTCCTCCTTGTAAGTAAAGCCGACGAAGACGATCGACAAGGC
>OATI01000137.1_pt1 | contig 94652 bp, 83 predicted proteins | sample 1494981 | NCBI WGS metagenome assembly OATI01 (sample SAMEA2579952, study PRJEB22360) | human gut metagenome
CCGCCATTACCATTAAACGTGACTGTATAAGAACGCTTAGTAGCTGTCCAATGAGCATAATAAGTAACATTTCCAGTTACAGTAGTAGTTGATGATATTTGAGTACCATCACTAGCCGCTGTAAACCAACCTGCAAATGTATAAGAATATTCTGCTGTAGCTGCTCTAGTTGGAGTCGGTAATGTATCTAAAGTAGATCCATGAGTTTTAGAAACAGACGCAGGACTTACAGTACCACCATTAGCATTCCAAGTAACTGTATAAGATTTAAGTTCAAATACAGCAGTAATATCTCTTTTACCTGTTATAGTAACCTTCAGAGGATTTGTAGTACTTTCTGAATATCCTCCAGAAGCACTAGAATCATTATATCTCCAATGTTTAAAATTATAACCTGTAGCAGGAGTTGCTGTAATACTAATTGCAGTATTCTCTTGTCCAGTAACAGGATTAGGGCTAACAGTACCTCCACCGGAAGGACTAATCTTTATTGTATCAGATACAGTATTAATAGCCCACTTAGCAGTTAAAGTGATATTTGCTGTAGGAGCAAATGTATAAGGATTAGTACTTGTAACTTTAGTACTTCCATTATACCAACCATCAAACTTATATCCTGTCTTTCTACTAGCCGTTACAGTAGCATTCTTACCATGTTCTACAGTTTGACCAGCAGGACTTACAATTCCCTTAGTTGTATCATCAGATACTGCATTTACAACATAGCTTTTAATTTGATATTTAGCAACAAGTGTTCTATTAGCAGACATTGTAACAGAAACTTGAAGACTAGAAGAAATCAAATTAGAACCTTCATACCAACCTATAAAATTATACCCTGTAGGAGCAGCTTTCGCAGTAATTGTTTGCGAAGTATCACGATAATAAGTTCCTGTACTAACTCCAGCACTAGATGTAGAACCAATAGAACATTCACCGATATTTGTTATTTCAGTTCCTGTACTATTAAGAGTTATAGAAGAAACTTTTAAAGTAAACTTATCTTGCTCAGTTTGAGTACAATTTACAGTTTTAGTAATACCACTGACAGTGACAGTAACAATTGTTGTTCTGCTAGCACCAGGATTCTTACTTGCAGTTAAACCGACAGTTTTATTACCCGTGCCACTCTTAGAAGCAGGGGTAAGCCAAGAAGCAATAGCCATCTTAGTACCCCCCCCCTAATTATGAAACCGTCCATTCGACGTTAGAAGTAACATTAACTGTCTGAGTTCCACCAGCAGCTTCAAACTCAAGAGAAGTCTTATCTAAATTTAAATAAGGATCTCGAGTAAATTTAGCAATATAAGTCTTAGTTGCATCAACAGTAACACTAAAGTTTACATCATCTGAAACCTTAACTCCATCTTTCCACCAACCACCAAAACTATAACCTTCTGCCGCTGTAGCATGAATCGTTGCAGTAGTGCCATCAACAAATTTTCCAGAATCAGTGGCTAAATTCTTAGCACTTCCGATTCCTACACCACCTTGCGTAGTATCATTAGTATCAGTTCTAACAGTTAGTGTAAATTTATCAGGTTCAGGAATAAGATCACAATTTATAGTAACCTTAATATTCTTTTCAACAACAAAGCTATACTCATTTTGACTATTTAATGGAACTTTAATTCCATCAACAAGAACATCTCCAAGAGTATAACCGGCACTTACATTAACTTTAATTTTACAAGTCTCACCATCAGCATAAGTTCCAGCTCCATCCATTGTAGCACTTCCATTAGGAATAGCTTCATATGTAACTTGGAATTCATCAGGGGCATCAACTTCAAATTGAGCAGTTATAGTTTTATTGCTATCAACAATAACTTCTCTTGTAACAGAAGAAGGTGCGCCAGAATCAGTCCATTTAGAGAAATGATAACCATTATCTGCTAATGCTTCAATTGTAACTTTAGTTCCATCAACAATATCTGTGAATGTATGAGAGCCACTATAATAATCACTCCAACTATTGTTTAATTTAGCTCTACACTTTCCACCTGTTCTAGCAACAACTGTGAGTGTTCTCATTACTATCGCTTCAAATGATGCAATGTGTACCGCATTTACACCCGATTTAGCTGTGAAGTTTGCAGGATTGCTTGATGTTTTCTCACTACCTGTAGTCCACTCTTTAAACGTATAATTACCTTTAACTTGTGCTTCAACAGAGTAAATTGAACCAACATTAACCTTAAAGGATTGTTCAGAATTAGACCAATTAGACCAAGAACCATCTCCTATACGATAGCGAGCTTCATTTGTGCCATCAGTTTGTACTGTAATAGTAACTTCTTCCAATGGGATTTCAGCAAACGTACATGATAAACTTAAATCATCATGAACTGATTGTGAATATGGATTATCAGTAGAATCAGATCCGTCAATAGTCCATTTAGAAAAAGCAAATCCATTATCGGGAACAGCTAATACCTCTAATACATCTTCATCAGCAATACTAACGGAATGTGACACTTTAGCTTCTGAATAAGATCCATTACCAACTTTATATTTACATTTACCATTAGCATTTGCTGTAATAGTAACATTATGGTTTGTTATTGGAATTTTAGAGAAGTATCCTTCAATTCTAGTAACTTGATTAATTTCAATAGAACTAGATATTTCAAGAACTTCATTACCATTAACATCCCATTTATCAAATTGATAACCAGATTCAGGTTGAGCTTCAAAATAAACTAAAGTACCAGCAGCAAATTCTAGTCCATCAACATTTGTACTCCATGAAGACCAAGAACCATCAGCAGTTTTATAACGAACTTGACCACCTAATCCACAACGTAGACTAAAATTAAACTCAGTAGGAGGAACGTAAGCCTCTTTAAAATAAGCAGTATATGTTTTACGATCAAGACCTTCTTCTACAATAATGTTATTCTCATTGTTTGGAAGAGTAGCACCTGTAGGAGAAATCCAATTTTCAAACTCATATCCGCTATTAGCTTTACCTTCAATAGTAACAATTGTTTTCTCAGCAGCAGTTACTTCATGTTGAGCAGCCCAACTAGACCAAAGACCTTGAATATCTTTATATCTAACTAAACCATTTGCATTAGCTATAACACTAAACGTAAAATATCTAATGGCTTCAACAAAAGTAACTGTAACAGTAACATCTTGATTAACTACAACACTCCACGTACCATTACCATTATCCGTAATATTACCATCTGACGCAGAAACAGTTCCAACTTTCCAACCTTGAGCAGGAGAAGGAACTATTGTTGCAATTTGACCAACTTGATAAACTCCAGCTCCACTAGCTGTACCTTTATCAGATGGAGTAGTATTTACAGTAACTTTATATGTTTGAGGAGCATTAAGTTCAAAATATGCAGTATAAGTTTCATCTGAATCAACAATAAGATCATATTGAAGATTAGTAGAAACTAGAATACCTTTACTATTTTTCCAATGAACAAAATGATAACCATCAATAGGAGCAGCCGTTATAGAATGTCTTGTACCTTTCGGGAAAGTACCTGCACCAACAACATAACCGGCAGTTGCAGGATAAGCATCTACATTAATATAGAAGTTATTAACAGGAGAACCTTCTTTTTCAAATACACCTATCAAGTCCATATCTTTCTTGATATTGAAAGTCCAATCTGAACTAATAGACATAATCTCATTAGAATGGTATTCTTTCCAACCCATAAAGTGATAACCGGGAGCAGGTTTAGCATAAAGCTTAACTTGACTACCAGCCTCAAATTGAAACCTAAATCCATCAGGACTTTCATCAGGCATAATATGAGAACCAGTGCAACCAACAATACCACCTTCTTCCGGAGAAGGAGTTAGACTAACTCTATAATAATTACGTTCGATATGACCTGTCTGTAAGAAATCTTGAAGATCCTTAATATAAGTCCAAGCTCTAATATATGTATCTTGACAACCACAAGTATTATTTCTAACACCACGACTAGGATGAACATAATTAGCTTTAAGACCTATACAAACTAAAGTATCATCTGTGAGAGATTCACTACCAACAATCAATTCTTTATCAATTGCGATAACATTACCATCTGTAGTCAGATTAATCTCACATCCTTTTTCATCATACATATAGTAACAACCATCAGTACGATGATAAAAGAAACGAACGTTATGCTCACGCTTAGGAAATGTACCCGGAGGAAGAACTTGTTTTAACTTGACAATTTTAATATTACATTCCATAGCATTAAGTTTAAACGAAAATAACTACGTAGAACCGTTAAGCTCCACGTAGTTTACAATAGCAACTTAATCAGTTGCAATATTTAATGCAATGGCATTATCACCACTACCTTTAGCTAGAGTCTTAATAGCCTCCAATTTAGCAACAACTGCATCAATAACAGCTTCAGTACCAACAATAATTTGGAACTTACGTGGACTATTATTATCAGCAGCTATTTCGGGGAATTGATTAAATTCAGCAGTAGATATAACAAGATAAGCAACTTTATCAAGACCTACTTTAGGATCAGCAATACCCCATGCTTCTTGCCACTCTTCATTCGGATTCCAACCCATATTAATCAGAGAATAACGTAAATCTTCATCACTAAGAGCAACATCAGCTAAGAAACCAGATAACTTAGTATGTTCAATAGTAATAGTTCCATTAGCCTTTTGATTAGCTAACAAACCAAATACATTAACGGTAAGTTTCGTAGGTTGTTTAGCTACAACTGTAACATTAACACCTTGGGTATCTTTAGCAACTGTAATATCGAACAACTCTTTGTTATAAGCTGTAAGACTCATTGCTTTCTTAATCTTCTCAACAAGACGATCAAGAGTATCAGTTGCATGAATACGAACAGGTATCTGTACAATCTGAGGATTAGGATTAACAGTTAAACCGTGACGATACGGTTCAGAAGAAACAATTTCAATGGCACCACAGAACTCAGCATCTGCATTATATACAATTCCATCAGCGGGCTTCAAAGCGGGATTCGTAATACCTTTAAGAACAACAGTTTCCTTTTGATCAGCTTCAGTATATTTACGAACATTATAAGTGAAATTAAAAGGGTTAATATCAACACCTCTTTGATTCACATATCCGCCACTCTTAGTAGGAATTGCAGACATAATTACAAAAGGCTCAGGTCTAGTTCCAGTAGTTTGGAGTTGAGTGCCATAAGCAGTACAAATGCCGAGTTGACCGTTAGATAACTTAGTATCAACAGTAATATTATCGACAAATGTTTTTCCGTAACTAACAATTCTCATAGTAACGTATTATTTTAAAGAATTATTTTCATTTATAGCAACTTGATAACCGGGATCTTTAAGGATACCAAGAAGTTTTTGTGTTGCAAGATCAATAATCTCAGTTTTAAATGGAAGTTCAGAAACTTCATCAGTTACAATATTAAACCTAGTAGGTTGACGAAGATATGTAATAGCAACATCAGTGATAATGAATTTATCATCCATATCTACGAGCAATCGACCATTCTCGATTACACATATTGGATGTAGATGCCTATTAGCTCGATTATGATACGTTTGTAGCATATCCATGCGTTGTACATCTGAAACTAGATCCATGCCCGCAAATTGGCTCTTTCGTACCTTAGTTATCGTTCCATTAGCCGTTATAACTTCATATCGCCCTGTATAACACTCGTTGTTGAATCGGTCTAACTTAATATCATACTTATCACTAACTACTATTAGCGTTGGCGTATCGAAGTAAAATATGAGCGATTCAGGGTAATATGAGCCTCTATAATGTTCGTAGGTTACATTATAACCTTTTCTAAGTAATACAGAAAGCATATAGTTGATATACTCAAATAGACCATCTTTACGATAGATTTTAGCAGGATAATGAAAAGTAACATTATCAACTCCAATTTGAATATTGAAATCTTCTATATAGCCGGGAATAGTTTTAAATAGTTCACTAATGTTTACTACATATATTCTAGTAGTAACAGATTCAATATCTCTATAACGTTTAAACTTATCGAATATAACACTTGCTGTATAAGAAACGCCATGTAGATAATTCGTAGGTAAATAGGCAAATCCTCTGTTACCCTCATTTGGAAGAAGATAAAGAGAACTTCTATATGTATCTTTTAAAACCTGTAAATCATCGTAATAGCGTCCGCTTTCTTCAAAGGCTTTAATCTTTTGCGTAAGCAGTACGTCAATAGCTTCATTAAGAGCAATATCAATATACTGCGGACGAATGGATTCTTGCCTATTAGCATTAATCTGCTGAATCTTTTCATTTACAGCGATATGTGCTTCTTTACAACTACTATACATACTGACAGCTTTTTATTAATTTAGAACCGAAGCCTTATAAGCAGTGAAAAGTTGAGCTTTATATTCAACATTCTCAGGAGCAGCTAAATAAGCCATAACACCTTCAACTGAAGAACCAAGAACAATTTCCGGACGCACAGTGTCAAAGTAATTATCGCCATCTTTAGTGATAACTTGTGCGGCTAATAGCTTATAGACCTGTGCCATTGCTTCTACATTCTTATTATCAAACAAAGAAATAAACGCATCTGCATTTGTTTGTGAAAGTTCAGCTACAGCCGTCTGCAAATCTCCATGTTCCATCTTGATAATCGAAAGAGTATCAGCAGGAGCATTGCAAATAAGCATATTGCGAATACGCTTGTAAGAAGCCTCATCACCTGTGAACAACTGAGCCAACTTAGTAGCAGTATTAACAACAGTTTTGGTTTTAGCATCTTTCATACGTTTAACATCTTCAATACTATGCAAATAAAAACGAATATTAGTTGATTTCTCAACATCTTCCGGTTTATTAGCAACAGTAGAAGTTAGAAGAGCTAAACGCCAAATGATATAGTCTTGAGGTTTAATCGGAGTCATATACATATATAAATTCTCTTCATGAACCGCAATACCATCACCAAACAACATAGCGTCAAAAATAGCTTTCTCTAATTTATTAGGAGTAATATCTGTATTAATGCTATTTTTCTTAGCCCATTCAAAGATAGCATCACGCTTAATAGGATCATTAAGTGAAAACTCCCAACCAGTTTCCAATTCATAACCTTGAGCAGGAACTTCTACAGTAGAGTTCTTTAAATGCTTAAGAACTAGATCTTGAAAATTAACATTACGACTATCAGAAGAAGCTCCAATGATAGTAGGAAGAATAGAAGCCATCTCAGCAGTTTTACTAGATAAAGTAAGAACAGCTTTGATACTAGGACCGAAGATTGTATTAAAAGCACCAATACTTTTCTGATTCACTACTTGAAACATAGTAGGATTCAGCTTTAAAGCTAAGGTTATTTTGCGTGAGTATATCATATAGTTTATACTTTAATCAGTTTATACTTTACAATAATCGTAATGTACGCTTATTCAAAAATCATTTCAGCCCAGAAAGAAGTAGTACCATTAAGCATATTAATACCTTGAGAAGACATAACCTCATAAGTAGCAATATCCTCACGTGTACTTAACATCTTATTGTAAGCACCCCATTCTTTAGGAAGAGGAGTAATACCTTGGTAAACACCATATAAGTATTCACGACCTTCTTCACAAACAAGTTGGATATTAGGTTCACCTGAAGTATTATCAACAGAGTGATCCAAGAATACCATAGTATATGAAGTAACAGGGAAACCTCCATACATACGACCGTTCTTACGATCCATCTCAGCACGAGAACCGCTATCGAACAAGTCAACAACTTTAACTGAAACGGTAGCTCCAGAGTAATGCTTATATTGATTAAAGTAAGCACCATAACTCAAAATACCACCACGACTTTGAATTTCCTCTGCACCAAGTTTATCAAAGTAACCGTTACCAATGGCTTCATTCTTGATACATTGTTGGAACATCTTAGAACCACCTTTACCGGTATAAAGAACAATATTCTTATTACTCAAATCAATATCATTACGAACTTCAAAGATACGAGAAAGAATCATATCAATAAGCTCAATAGTCATGAATGAGTATTCGAAATAGTTTCCGAATGCAATAAGAATATCACGAACTCCAGCACCACGAGGAATAGGTTTATTTGAATGTTTTTCTTGGTTATGAATAACACCATTAATATCACGATTATAAGAAGAGAACCATAAGTCTTCCTCTAACAAACGTCTGCGCATAAACTCGAATTGACGCATTTCATAAGGCATCCAAAGAGTACCTTTAGAACCATCATCATAATCAAGTTCAAACTCAGTAACGATATTAGCGATATTACCGGTAATAATCTTAGAGAAACGATGGAAACCAAATTGATTAGTCATTTCACTCCAAGATTCAGCAGTACTACGAGAACCAGTTGATAATTCACCAGCAATCGTAGGAGCGCCCATACCCCAATATTTACCTCTTTCAAAATTGCTAAGATCAATGAATTCATCCGGATTACCACCAAGTATGATCATTTCATAGATATAACCACCACTTGCAGTTTGCTCACCATCAGTCTGCATACGTACAAGATGTTTTCCATCAGGAGTAATAGCAGAGTATTGATAAGGAATCCAGTTATCTTGGAACTCAGCTTTAAAAGACATAAACCCTTTACCGGGTGTTTGAGTAGGCGTAATTAAACGCACAATCGGGGAAGTAACAGTAGGTTTCCCCATAATCTTCCATTTATACTGAGTATCACCAGCATTAATAGGTTTCTTACGAGAGATATTCCCTTGACCTTCTGTAAGAGAAAGAAGAGGGAATTGATTACTGTTCCTACCCCAAAGATAAGTAAGAGATTTATTCAAATCGACAGCACCAAGAACATTAAAGTTCAATAGCATATCGGCATCACTATAAACCTCTTTGGAATACTGTTTTTTTCCAATTTCTCTAAGCATAGTTACGATAATTATTTATTAGAATCAACAATACCACCGGGAACAACAGGACGTCTATTAGGATTAACTTTAGCCGCTCCACCTTGGGTAGATACCTTAACTTTAGGTTTACCACCAGAAGTAATGTTCAAACGACGAACATTTTCTTGTCGTATAGATGCAGCAGCAAGTTGACTAATATCAGCACCAAGTAAATTCCGCAGTGCTACCATAGCGAACGTTTCATTATCAGCAAGCATATCAAAAACATCTTTTTGAGCTTGCGTATAAAGAGAATCTCCAATTTCAACAACAGGAGCAGTAAGGTATTTTACAAGATCTTTACGAGTAAGAATTTGTTCTTTACCATTTACAGTTCTCTTAACACCAGCTGTCGGAATAGTAAGACCTCCAATAGTACCTTTATTAACAATCTTATCATAAAGCGAATCAGGAACATTAAGTACCTTAGCTTTACCATGATCATCATAGGTAATACCATAAGCTTTATCTAGTTCATCTTGTTCAGCTTTCCATTGCGCTTCTTGACGAGCAGTAGCTTCTTCAATTTCACGTTTCTGATTAGCAGCAAGATAATCAAGACTTTCTTTAGCTGTTTCATTTAAAACTTTATCGGCTTTAGAAAAACGAATAATACGATCAATTTGAGCATCTGATGTACCTTTACGTTTTTCAGCAGAACGAATAATAGCTTCAAGTTGAGCTTCAGATTTATCCTCAATACTCATCGTAGTCCAATCAACATGATTAGCAAAACCTTCGAGTGAACCATAAGTTTGCTTATATAAAGCAGCTTGATGAATATCAGGATTAGCACGAAAGAAATTAGTAATAGCTTCTGATTCAGCTTGATGTCTAGCAATTTCAGCAATATCAGCATCACGTTGAGCAAGACCTTCAACAGTCATTTCATATTGCTTAGGAGTACCATCAGCGTTTACAGGAGTTAAACCAGAAATAGCAGAAATAGCAGAAGCATCAATAGTTTCTTCTTGTTGTTCAGCAGCAGCAAACTCATCTAATTGAGCTTTAGTATAAACAATCTGTCCATCTTTAACCGCATTACCTTCTGCATCTAATTCATATTCAACATCACCTTCATCAGTTGTTAGAATAATCTTATTAGCATCTCCGGTTTCTTTATTTGCATCTTCATTAGCTTTAGCAGTAGCTTCTTCTTCAGCTTTACGTTTAGCTTCTTCTTCCGCAGCTTTGCGAGCTTCTTCTTCAGCTTTAGCTTTATCCTCTGCTTCTTTAGCAGCTTTAGCAGCTTCTTCGGCAGCTATTTCTTCAGCAGTTTTGGTAGTAGTACTATCAGTAACACCACCGGGAACAATAGGATTTGGCATAGTGTTTTCTCTTTTATAAATTAAGTTATAACAATGACAAATGTAGTAATAATAAATGTATTCAAAGTATCAATAGAAATATAATCTTCAAAAGCGTCATCACCGGACGTTACAGAACCTTTAAATATTCCAATTAATTTCCATTGATTTTAGGCTCAAATGCAGTCATTATAGAACATCAATTTTTAGCTGATATTGCAATTCATTTCTCTAAAAATCGTGGCTCACGTTAAGGCTTTCGTGGCTTATTCGCATTGATTCGATTCATGCGCTTTTGCTCTTCAAACTTGGCACGCTCTAGATTAGCTCTATCAATATCTAAATTTAACTTAGTCATTTTAAGATAAGCCTCAAGAGAATTAGCATTACTCTCATCTTCACTAATATAACCATTACCATCTTTATCTACTTGAAGTTTTGCATCATTAACAATAATCTGAGTAAGATTACTATCAGCTGCAATAGCTTCTTTAGAGTCACGATCTAATTGAGCTTGTTCAGCATCAAATTTGCGTTGAGCTTCAGAATTAGCAGAACGCATTTGTTCAATCTCTGCATCCCATTTCTTTTGAATCTCTTCACGTTCAAGTTCAAACTTACGTTGAGCATCAGCAGCTTCTTTAATATATTTGCGTAAAGAAGCAACGTTATGATTGCAAACAGCTTCAGCAGCTATATCAAAATTACCATTCTGTGCAGCACTAAAAGCAATTTCTTCAAGTTTACGAACTTGTTCATTGAGTTCAGCAGAATTACCAACAAAAATACCAAAATTAGAATTAACAAAATCAGTTCCATTAACTCTAACTTGAACAACTTCATTGGTATTAGGATCAATATAAGAACCTTCAAAGTCATCAATCCATGCAATCTTGGCAGCATCAAGATTAGCTTCCATATCACGAGAACGAAATGAATCAAATATCTTTAGTGACCATACAGATCCCATCAGAGCTTGATTAAGTCCCATCTCAGTAACAGCTTTACCAGCTCTAGCTTGAATATCTCCTGCACGTTGATCATTCATATTAGCTAATTCATACGCTTCTTGTTTAATGGATTGCTTAATTTGATTAAGAACAGTCAAGTAATTAATCATAGTAGTATTAGCAATCTCTTTAATAGCTTGAAGTGAAGGTTGTTGCTTAGCTATTTCGCTGTCATCAAAAACTAGAGTACCATCTCGATTAGCTGCATCAAGACGCTCTTCCATAGTCATATCATTAGTATCAGCTAAGAAACTTTCAGGAATCAATAGCCATGAACGGAACTTCATAATAGTACGTTCTTCTACTAATGTATAAAGACGATAAAGAGCAAGATAAGGTAATAAGCGATAAGGAATAGGTTTAGGATTATTAAGAAGCATAAGACGGCTTAAACCATTATAAGGTAACTTACAATGATTAAGATTATTAACTTCTTCACGTTGAACTACACATGGTTGAGCTTTAGTATATACTCCCCAATCTTTATCACCAAAACGATACGCTTCCCAACATTGAAGAACATATGTATATTCAATATAAATATCACCTATAGTAGGATCTAAAACATAATCTTCATCTACCACTTTTTGTTCAATTTCACCATAAGCATTAGTATAACTAAGAATACCACGTTTCATAGGAATCTTAAATACACAATGATGAGCTTTGAGAACCCCGGTAGAGGGCAAGGAGTGGTAGGGAGCGGAACTCTGTGTATCAACAGTAGGATTAAAAGCAATCTCTCTAGAACGAAGCATCAAAGGAGTAACAGCATATTCACCAGTACTTTCATGATTATGAATTATATCTTTAATATAAGCAATATCTTTTTTAGAAAGAATCTCTTGATATTCACCAATAATATCATTGATGTTTACCTCAAATTCTCTCATACCATAATCATCATCTTCAACAAAAAGATTACCACTATCAATACGATAATACTCAAGAGGAGAAATAATTTCAAAGATAACATCATTATATCTTACATCACGATAAGAATATACGCTTTCAGTACAGAACCAATAATAAAATGCTTGAATATATTTCTCATTAGCTTTTATGAGAGAATTAAGAAGATCAAGTGTTTTTTGACCTTTAGCTGCTTCTTCATCAATCCAATCTTTAGCAGCTTCTTTCATAAAATCTTCAGCTGATGGAAGTTCTTTAGAAGGTTCGCCTGTTTGAACCCCATTAGCATTCATAATGTTTATAAATTGCTGACGAAGAAGAGAATCAAGTGCAACTCTAAGATCTTTATTACGCTTAGTTACAATATCAATATCAGCATTATAAACTTGATAATTATTATAGGTGTTAATGAATTCCCCTATATATTTCTCTTTAATAGGAGTAATAAAATCAACATCTCTAATCTTACCGGGCAAATCTTCTTTTCTACCATTAACAGAATTATAAGTCGCCATGACATACTTATAAGTAGATTCATCTACAATACCGTTAGCGGCATCAAGAAATGCTTTGATTTCTGCTTTATCATTATTTGAATGAGCAGTAGCAATAACCCAATCGCACATAGCTTTAGTCCATTTCGGAGTACGCTTAGTAGCTTCTGAAACAAACACATCAGGTTTTTCTAAAGAATTAGGAATCTTAGAAGCATTCATTTAACGACGATTTAAACGATTTGCAATACGTCTGCTATTATCTTCTTTATTACCTTCAACAAGACGCTTAGTATTTAAAGAGTCTGCAAGAAAGACATACATAGCAACAATAGCAGCACTAATATGGTCAAAGTTACCTTCAGCAGTAAATCTCTGACATTCAAGTAACAGACGAACACTACCAATAAACTTTAGTCTACGAATAGGATTCCCCTCATCTGTATAACTTAAAGGTTCATAAATAAACTCCTTTAGCATACGAAGACCATTATATTTTTTATCACCATCACCAATCACAATACCATAATCGTTATTGTTAGGATTAACTAACTTACGACTATTCATATTAGTTGGATCAAGCATTAAATAACGTCTTAGTTTATATTTAATGAAGTTAGATACCGTTTCACCTGTACCAGCTTCGGGACAACATTCAGCATTATATAAAAGACACATACCCATTGCAACTATATCATTTTGCTCCATTGTATCCATACGACCTATATATTCGCATACTAAGAGCTTTTGATTCGGATATGGGGTAATAGTATTACTTCGCATCCATACTTGCGCAGAATAAAGAGAATGCTTATCTGTAACGTCTTTTTGTGCCTTATCTACCTTATATGCGTCCACCACAGTAAAGTATAAATCTTTAGGTACTTCTCCATTTACCAAGAAAGGGCGATAGTACATTCTAACACAACCATGAGTATCATCACGAGAACCATGTGGAACTTGATTCACAAATTCATGGAATTTACCTTTACCAAATATATCTCGTTTAATACATTCAACTCTAGGTATAAATTCAGCTCTATTTGCACCTCCTAAATCATTAACAACAATCCAACCGTCTTGAAAGAATCTAGTAGCATTATCATTGATTAAATCCGAAACATGAAGATTTAATTCCGGAGATGCGAACATATTCTCCGTTGTATTAATGAATGCTTCGGCAGGAGTATTAGCACGTTGAGCTTTATAGATTATATGAGTTTCACTATCATTATTATGAAAGTGATTCTCTTTATCTTGTTTATCCCAAGCATAAGCTGTGAATATAATTGAATTACCACGTTCAACATAAGGCTCACAATCCCATACTTGTGGAAAAAAGAAACCACATACTTCATGACGTTTATTAATATCCCATACATTTTCCATGCAAAGCATTTTATTCATCTTAGGATTATAAAACGCTTTACTAAATGCAGCCCAGTTAGCACCTTTAGTACCACCAGTACCATAGACACGTATAGTACCTACAGATATAGCACCAGATTCAGTATTTGATAAAGTAACATCAAGAGCTTTTTGAAGATTAGGACATTTACCTGCTTCTTCGAAGTCAATCTCAATAGCTTTCTTACCTACAGCAGCAGATTCATTCTTACCTATAGCAACACTATAAAGATTAGAAAGCCAACCAAAATTCTTAAGACCTTTCGTGGATACACGATAACCCATAAGAATATCATCAATAGCTTCTGAAATGTAACCTCTTTTCCAAAACGTATGCTCTTCAAAATGATCAAGACATTTCTTAGCCATAAATGTAGTAGCACCTTTGTCAGTAAGATAAGCTAATTGATCGGCAGCAAGTGTAACAGTAACATTAGGGAATAAGTTTATAGTATTTGCAGCTTGACTACCACGTTTATAAGAGAAACCTTTACGACGAGCTTTAGCTTTAGTAAGATGAAATTTATTATTAGCAATAAACTCATCTATTTTGAAATTCCAATAATCACCATCCCAATAACGAGGAAAACCCATAACAGTTTCAACGTGTTCAGCACCTTCTCTTTTAAGCTTTTCTCTTTCTCTAGCGTTAGGTGTACGCTCGATTCTACCGTAATTAAGATACGTATAATGAGCACCTGTAATACGCATAGGTTTGAGTAAAAGATCTCGCTCTTCATCAGTAGTAGCTTTATCAAAAAACTTAGGAATATCTTTATAATAAAGTTTAGCTTTTATAATAACACCCTTTTTACGTCTAGACGTTTCACGTTGCCAAAATGATTCATAAGCAGGAGTACTAGGATCATAATCGCAATAAGTACCATATTCATCAAAAGCATCAGCAGAACGAGAAAGTCTTTCTATATTAATAACAATGAAATTAATATTCATAAGAATACCACCAGAATTACCAAGAAGAAAATCATCATCTGGATCATATAAAGGTTTATTAGTAATATAACTAATACCTTCTGATGCTTTAGGATATTTACTCTTATCTTCACAAAGATAATCTATAAAAGGAATATCCCCACGTTTATACCCCCATTTATTCTCAGGTGCAGCATTAATACCATCACAACTATTTTTCCAGTAATCATGAATAAACATGAAGTTATCAATAGCATCTTGAGAAAATTCATATTTACTATTCATAACCTAATCAATTATATCTATACCGCTACCAACACCATTATCTATTTGATTATTAACATCCATAGAAGCAGCAAGCTCTTTACCTCCACGTACAATAGTTTTTCTAAGTTTAGATTTAACGTAATTATCTTCAGCTTCTTTAAGTTCTGCAATAAGTTTAGGAAGATCTTTACCCATCTTAGTAATCTCACGCATATAATTAAGCATACCTCCAATTTCATCTTTAGTAAAAGAATCTTTCTTTAGATCATTACGAAGATTTTGATTCATAACTGCCATTAAATCTTTACCAGTTTGAAGAGCATTAACAGTTTCAAAGAACATTTGACCAACATAATTTATATTATGCTCAATAAGCCAATTGATAGCATCAACCATATCTTTAGTAGGTCTAAAGTCAGAATTAAGTTGAGCAACTTCAATAGCATAATCAAAAGCTTTTTGATCTTTTAAACCATTACGATGTATATATCCATCTTCATCAGCATAACAATCAATAAACTTAAATATCTTATACATTAGCTCTCTATCATTATGCCAATCATTATATATAGTAGCAAGAACAGGAACTTTAAGAATCTGTTCAACATTAAGAATAAGTTTAGAACCTTCAACTAACCATACGTGTAATGCCATAACCAATAGTTTTATCTGTTTTATTACGAGCAACAAAAAAGCCCGTACCAACTTAATGATACGGGCAAATATAAGAATTACTTCTTAAATACAAAATATAAGAATGACAAAATAAAATCTTTATAATAACTATTACTTTACCATATATTATTAGTAACCAAATTAATAATTTCAGTTCCTTTCCTCAATGCAATAATATATTCCTCTTGATCATCAACATCACTATAAATATCACAGTTAACACTTAATGCTTTATTACCGAAATCTTCATTAGAAATAATAGTTACAAATGATTTTTTTCATATATCAAGAATATTAATCGGATATAAAAAAGAATTTTATTTGTACCAATGTAACTCAAATTCAAACTGGTTATCGTTCGTAGTATTTAAACTCATAGGTATAGGAGAATCTGGATATTGAAGAACTTGCAAAGCAAATTGATGTAAACTTAGATAATCAACGTCATCATTGAAAACATACTCTTTACAATTATTAGGATGTTGAATAGTTTCTGCAATAGGTACTATATCATTACCAACAATCTGAACACCATCACCAGAATTAACGGTATCAACTCCCCTCCAAAATACTAATTTATGTTCTTCAAGAGTATAAGCATACGTAATCAAAGCTAAATTTCCCGAAGTATCGTTATCTTTATTCATAAATAAAGCACCAGACAAACACCAATATTCCATAGTAGTATCTGTAAATACAATATTTAAATTGAAATCTGCACCTGCAACACTAATAGATTTACTTGGATAAGCCATAACATTTGCTAAATTATAAACTAGAGGGCCTCTATCATTAGAAAAATATAAACAACTAAATTCAGTAATAACATTAGTTTTAGTTAAGTAAGCATTATAGAGATCTATTCTAATATTTTGCATAGAAGCAAACTTACTAGCAACAGAAGTATCTCCATCTACAGATTGTACTCCAACAAAAAAGTTACTTGTATCTGATAAACCTTCTTTAGTTACATCATCTGCTAAAGCAATATTATTAGCTTGCAATAATACAGTTCTAGTTCCACTAGCCGTAGCATCACTAATGCAAGTACACTCAATAAGATTGTTACCCAATGCAATAACAAAAGTTTTATTTTTATACGAATCACCAGCTTGTTTAACAGCTACAGTTTTTGATACCCCCCCCCCAGATACAGTTAAAATAGTAGATCTTTCATCTCCACTATTTTGTCCACAAACAACATCAAAAGAACCATTATTAGATCCAGAGTCATTTGTAACTTCAACAAAATCTTTATTCATATATTTAGTTTTATTTATTTATCAATAAAAGTTTCAAATTGTTTCATAAACAAAGCAATTTGAGTAGCATAAGCATCCACTACATATTCAATATCATTAGCATAATCTTCATTAGCTTGAACAAATAAACAATGAACATACTCATGCCAAAAAGTTTGATTTTTAATAGAATCAGGAACAACAACACCTCTATCAGATTCTATAACATAGATTCTACCAAGAACATGATCTGAAAGACCATATTGAATACCTTGAGTAGATTGATAAGATACTTCTTTCATATTATGAACAATATATCTTACATTACCTACATTAATTCTATCAGGATAAGGAGTATTATATTCCCATTCAAAAGTATTATCATCAAACCAATTCATAAAAAGCCAACTTAAATGAGCATAAGCAATATCATCTAAGTGAGCTTGTTTACCATTAGGAAATTCTTTATTAAGACTAAGTTCATTAGCTACAATAATAAAGAATGCTCTAATAGCTTCTCTAAGCATAGCAGTTGAATCTAATGAATCATTAATTTTAACGTTACGTTCATCAAAGTCAATTTCAATACGATCAACATTAGCTCTAACGAAAGTATAATCAAAAGGACCAATCTTTAAAACAACACCATCTACTTTCTCATTTAATTCAGTAGAATCAAAAGGATTACTAAAAACAGTTCTCATACTAAAATTAATAATACTATGAATATAACATTTAAACCAATAGAACAACTACCAATCTTAGACCAATTAGCAGAACGACGCATATACTTCTTAAGATCTTTAATCATATCTTTATTACTCTTTTCAAGATCAGCAATAGACTGCTTATAAACGTTCGCTTGGTTTGTAAGAGTATAAAGAGTATGCTTTAAATTATTAATAAGAGTATCTTGCCCAACAACAATATTCTTTAAAGATTTACATAAAGCAGCATCATATTCACCTTGTTTAAGAAGAATTGCAATCTTACGGTTATCTTCAAGAGTATATGTAATAACAGTATCTTTACAAACTTTCAATTCTCTGCCGTATATATTTAGTGATACTATCATCAGAAATAATATAAACATCAGAGAAGTTTTTAATATCTTTTTCATACTTTATAATAGTTTTATTAGTATTAGCTTTAAGGCTATCTATAATACGTTCTTGCTTTATAGCATATTCCTCCAAAGCAGATATGACCCTATTAAAAGAATCCAGAGTATGATAAGGAATATTATTTGTATATATTCTTTCTTCTTCATTACATTGGATTACATTAGTAACTATTAGCAATAAAAAAAGGAGTGCTATTAACACTCCTCGAAAATTGACTTTCATAATCAATCGAAATCAGATATATTAACCAAAGTGTACGTGAATAAATTTCCATACATAATAGCGGCTTTCTTAACAAGAGGAATAAACTTATCCTCATAATCACGAACTGATTCAAATACTTGACAACCTGCTGAATAAAGACCAATAGTATTAACTATTTTCCATTTAGAAGCACGATGTATATTAATACCACACATTTCAAAAGTAGGTTCACCGAAAATCTCAATATTACCATCTTTTCTAGTAATACGGAAAATAGGTAAAGGTTTAATTTGAACTAAAGCATCATAATCACCTTTATGTTTACCTAGTTTAAATGCACCTTGAAATTGACCTTCATCAAGAATAGCACAACCTTTAGAATTAATAGGTTTAATTAAATTCATATCAGAGGGATCAGTAGTAATAGAATACCACTCGTAAACCCATTTACCATTAAGATTAAGATGAGCTTCATTAGCTTTATAAAAAACTAGAAGAAGATCATTAAAGTGTTTGGTATCAGTAATATCACATCTAATACCCCAAATATTAAGATTATAGTTACCTTTATCAAAAATAGTATAACCATAAGTCTTAGCAATCTTACGAAGAACATCAATATTCGTTTTAGCGATAATGTCATCATAAGTAATCAAAGCATTTGTAAGTTCACTCATTGTTATTTGATATTATAATTAAACAAATTTGTATTAGCTTTACGTTCTTTATTTAATTGAGCAAGTCTATAATCACAAATGGCTTTAACTTCTGCTTTAAGATATTTAATATCAACAAAAGTAATAACTTCTTCATGAGGCATATCATCGGGAATCATAGGATTTTCTACAGTTCTGATATGACAAAGCATATTACCAAGACACTTAAATCCCCATTGTTCAATCAAATAATCATACATACTTAATTGAAGAGAATAATGAATACCAGTTGAATCTTGAAGGTGATTAATAGGAAACAACATAGTTTCATTAGTAATAATATACTTATCTAAGTCAATAGTACCATCTGCTTTTTTTGCCCAATAACCACCTTCAAATCGAATAGGTGCTTTATTAGTTTTCCAATCAAGAATAAAGAACTCATCACCTTTAACAAATAAAATATCAACAAGACCTGAAATTAAATATTCTGGATGATAAACACCAATCTCAGCATAAATCTCAAATCCCATAGACACCATCTCACTTATAAAAGAGTATATTTGAGGATACCTATCAGCGATACCTACAACTCTAAAATAATCAAGATCAAGTCTACCATAACTATGAGTTCTTATAATATCATCAATCGTATAAATACGACCATTAATAAAACCATTTGCGTTCAAATAGTAATTATTACATCTTTTCACGCATTGTTCTAGGAAATTATGCTTTTCAGTTCCCTTAGCACAAGCCTTTTCAGTTTCAATTTTCCATTCAGCAAGAATCTGTTTAACAGTCTTACCTCTATATCGAATATATTTAGTGTAATTACGATGAGTCGGAGGAACAGGTCTACTTCCAATATTAGCACAAGCTTCAGCAATAGCTTTCCAATCTTTTTGTTCTACAAACTTACCAATAATTGTAGTCGTAGATATATACTCTCTATCAAGAGCATCTGTATATTTATGCTTTTCCTCGTCGAAGAATATCGGCAAGTCTCTGGGTATAATCTGCGTCATAAGCTGCTTTATCAGTAAGTTTAAGAAATCTTTTAGCACGAAGACGTTCATAGAATTTTCTATGACGTTCTTTCATATATTCATGACCAAGTGAAGTCATTTTATTAAAATCAAAACCACACTCAGCATAAATTTGATAAGTTTCAGGATGAATCCAATGACGACCAAAAGAAGGCACATCTATATCTCTATCTACACGTTGCATTGCAGTAAGAACTGACATCCACTGACTATCAGCAATATCATTAAGAAAACGTTCAAAGTCTTCACGATTACGAACAAACGTAAGAAAATCTCTACACCAAATTTGTTCATCAGTATAACGTTCGATATAATTCTTACCACCTTTAACTTTATAATAGAATCTTGTAGGAGTCTTTCTTTTACTATCTACAATACCAACAATCTTTTCATATAACTTTGTAACTTGTAGAGGATATAAACGCGCACCTTTAGCCATAATAGAATAAACTTAATAAATCACACCACCAATTTGATTTAAATTGATAAGATTACATTCCCAAAACTCAACCTTACCATCTTCACCAATAATCATTTTAGAACGACTATCAAGAACTGGACGTCCATCAACAACTTTAATATTTCCTTCACCACCAAGAACATCAACAAGTTTATTTTCAAGATTAGTAATCTTAGAACTTAAAGCAACACCTTTAGCTCCATAAGACATATCAAGAATAACTTCATGTCCTAAAGAATCAATATCTGAATCTACCGGAAGAGCAATAACATAAATGGACTTAGGAACCTCTCTATCTACTTTCATAACGTCAGTAACTTCAAGAGGTGACATTTTATATTTCATAGCAACAATAGCTCTACCACTAGATACTTGAATATTACAAAGAGAATGTTTAACATCACAAATATCATTAATGTTATAAGCTCCTGCTTGAATCTTAGCAATTTTAAGTTGAATTGAATCCATAGTTTAAATATTTACTTTATTAGATAATTCGGTTTAAGATTTATAACTTGAACATATTCATAAGCATATCCATTCATATATATGGTAGTAGTATAAACAACTTGGGAATTACTAGACGTAACTGTAATCATAACTTTAAATTTAAAAGAACCTCGTTAATCAGAAGTGGTTTTGGTTGCACGAAGTGTTACGAGAATGATCTTAACAGAGAGGACTTCTTCATAACGAGGTTCATACATGGCAAAAATTTATCCAAACTATTCACCAATAAATGCTTTCGTAAAAGCGGGATTACCCGTAATAGCAGCGATGTCTTCAGTTACAGCTTTACTTAGTAACCCCGCTTGAATATGAACAAAACTCGGATGAGCAAATGTATGAAATAATTTGATAATACAAGCGGTTGTTTGAATATATTTTTCTGAAACTAATATTTTTCTGTTTTAGCAATAGTATTCATTAGAAATACCATTTGAAATACCGTCTTCACCTTGCCGCCATCCCATGCACTCGCCACAAGATTCTGCAAAAGCAATGCACACAATCAGCAAGAGCATTTTCAATACCTCTATGTTTATACGTGCGTACACGTACGTGCGCTATGCGGAGCTTTGCGATATATACAAGGATTAATAAAGAAATAAATAAGAATAATAAAAGGAACATCTTCACCTACTCAATTTCTCGGAGCGTAATATGTATTTAATTATCCTCAAATAAACCTCATAATAACCTCTCTTACACTCCTACTCACTTCCCTCTAATATACCCCCTATAATCCCCCTTTCTTTCTCCCTTCTCTCTTCCTCTCTTTCTCCCCTTCTTCTCTCCTTTCAAGTAACATAAGAGTTACTTAAAGTAACATTATATATATTTGTATCTCTATTATCTCTTTCTTTAGTAAGTACATTACACTTAGAGTTCCTCTAAGTATATATAGTAATAATAAGAATAACATTAAGTAAACTTAGAGTATATATAATAGCTCCGGCTCGACCGTCTGCAAGATTCATCGAAATATCAATAATATCTTTAGTAATATTAATAACATAATTATTAACATCTGCAATAATAGCGTTAATATGCGGAGCTTTGTAGATTCCCGTATGAGGAACTATGTGGAGCTTTGCAGACCCCGGTAGGGAAGAAGGACTGGTAGCGCGCGGAGCATCTGTGGCAGCAATAGCTTTAATTATAGCATTAGAAGTATTAGCATAGCATTTTGAAGTATCATTAGTAGTATTTATAATATTCGCAGAGGATTGCATAATATCTTTATCATTAGAATTAACACTAGCATCAACAAAATTCCTCTCGTGACCACAGCTATCTCTCTACTGGGGATTACAAAGCTCTACAGAGTTATTATAAGTTCCATGAGTAATATGTGTATTCTTTGCAGCAGATATTATTTTAGTAATAATAGAAGATTTGATTTGAGTTTACTTTAAGTTTACTTATAATATAAGCAATAATATATGCAATAGTATATTCAGTATAACTTAGAGTAATATCAGTATTAGCAATAGCGTCTTTATAGTTCACTTTAGATTTTTGGCAGTTTATAAAGCGAAATGTCTTATTGATACTGCTAGTGATACAGATGGTTATTCTAATTATTCTAGAGTTAATTTTAATTATACTTTATATACTTAGAGTATTTCTATTACAACAATGGCAACAAAATTTATTAAAGTTACAAAGAATAATTCTTAGGATTTTGCTTATAGGCTTACTAAAGGTTTTATTCAATTCTTTTCTAAGACTTTTATTATTCTTATAGCGAATTAGTTTAATACCTATTGTGCTATTATTGTTTCTATTTAATTTTATGATTATGTTTCTATTACTTTTACTCATCTATAATTTCGATGAGAATGCGGGTGTTAGGGAACCTCCTTATACGACAGCACACCCTTCTAATGCTTGGGGGAATAGCCCCGTCGATGATTCATGAGGAATGATTTTCCGAATTGGAACTGCAATTTTCCATAGAGATGTTGCAGTTACAATTTCTATTGCTCAGCGACAATCACCCTTAAAAGGAATGGAATTAATTCAATTAATAATAATTAGAACCTCGCAATGTAAAGGTAATTGCTATTTATGTTATGAATACTTTAATTAATGCACCGGAAACTAAGAAGTTGAATGCAGTTGTATTGAATAGTATTAGTGTTCTTAAAGCTACTGATGATTCTTCAGAACGTTATCTAGTAGATTGTAATGATCTTCAAGGTAATATTGTTGAGAGATTATTCATCGGTAAGAAGCTATTTGATAGAATAGATTCACTTGTTTGTAAAGTAGTTGATATTGTCTACAAAGATTGTATTGCTGGTGTTACTCAGTGGATTGATGAAGATGATATTAATGAAGAAATTCAGTTTCATACTGTAGATCATAAGCAAGTTGTTGATATTGTTAAAACTAATGATATTAATCTGTTAATTGCTTGTACTAAAGCTGGTATGAAAGATATGTATAATGATTTAAAACTATTGAATCAATGAGAATTACTAGAGTTATCGTGAAGTGCATCATCATATTGGTGGTGCTCTTCTTGTTATCATTAGGTGAATCTATTACTGAATTGATTGCATCTAATATTAATGGAGATTTATTTATTGGTTGCATTTGTGGAGCTATTATTGCAATTATTATTATGTCTATTGTTAAACCTGATAAATTCTGAATTGATAAGAGTAGTCTTAGTGCTACTCTTATTTTTTTTAATACTCTACAAACTCCGTCTAATCAACACGACTAACACCCTTATTGTACTTGGCGGGCATGGTGCTTGTCTTAATAATTCTAAAACTTAACATTATGGCAAACGAATTAAAAACTCCGATTAGACATTCAGTTATTGGTGAAATCATTTCTGTTAAAGATATTAACAAAGATGACTATAAAGAAGGTAAATTCAAACATGATTGTAAGATTGTTCGTGTTGATCCTTTGAATGGTAGTCCTCTTGTTGATGTTTATATCACGAATGATCAGTATAATCAATACGGTTTAGCTCCTATTGTATTCGAAGGTAATGTAGTCAATTTTACAATTGATGAGAATATTGCTGGTGAAACTGGTTATATTGATCCTGATACTGAAGAGTGGACATATCATGAAAAGAGCTTCAACAGTTTCGCTGGTGCTGATAATGTTGGTTCTTTAGGTCTTATTGGTGTATTTGGTAAACTTGGTGTTGGTGCTGATATGGTATCCACGTTTATCAAGAGTATCGAAACTGCACGTTCTCAACGTAAAGCTGCTGTTAAACCTAAAGTTACTACCGAAGATGTGGCAACTGAGCAAACAGAAGATGCTGCTTAATTGATTCATAATAGTGCTGAGTATTCTTACTTGGCACTATTTACCCTTTTTATTGTCTAATTAACCGACTAATAAACATGAATGTGCTTAATGTAATTTATAAAGATACAACTGTTAATATTAATCATTCTACTATTAACATTTATGAAGATTATATTCAAATCTTTTTTGTTAGAACTCAAGATAACGATTGCAAATTCTTTTGTCAATGGCTTGATGCTAATAGAATTGATTATGAAAAGAAAGAAAGAGATTCTCACACAATTATTAAAGTTGATGCAAATGTATTTAATTTAAATATTGCTGTTAAATCTCCTATTGAATCTTCAGAAGTATATAATAACTTCTATGACGCCATTTGTAAACGTGAGCAGAATATCGCTAATACTGAAGCTATTATTGCTAAATATGAAGAATATGCCGCTGATAAGGCTAATGAAATTAACGCTATTAGTTCTCGGGAACATTCTGACGAATATCACAAATCTCTCGATAATACTCTACTGGAAATACTTGAATATACACGCTGTAAATATCTAGAAATCGTTGCTTTAGCTAAAGAACATCTTGATGTTTCACGTGGAACATTACCTGTTGTTGATGAACTTAAAGTTGCTTATCACGTGTCAGAATTGTTCAGTAAAGATGATTATAGAAAGTTGATATATATTCAAGAATATCTAAATAACAAATCGAAATTACCTAAGCAAGAAGAGCAGTATTTGGAGATATTGTGGAACTTAGATGACTATGAATATCCAGAAGTAGTTAAAGAAGTAGAAGCAATAGGACGAAAAAAATTCAATGAGTATTATGATAAAGCGTTGAAGTTTGTAGAAAATGTTGAGGATTTGAAAGAGAATATAGAAGAGAAATTGGATAAGTTTTATCAATAGTGTAGAATAAAATTCACAATAGTGTGGTAAAGAATACAACATTAGTATAGCAGATGGGGTGATTAGTGTTGAAAGAAATACTACATTAGTGTTGTATTTTGTAAACAGAATTGAAGTTGTAACAGCAAAACCATCTTCAAAACCATCTTCAAAATGACCTTTAAAACCCGCAATGCGACAGCAAAGTTCTTCAAATTAGAATTAGAATTTAGCAAACCTATAATCACAAACAATAAAAAGTATAGAATTAACATCTAAATTTGCATAAATAAAAGATTCGAATTATTATTAGAATTAATTAGAGTTCTTCAAATTAGAATCAAAGTTTAGCAAACCGAATATTTATATCTATAAAAAGTTTTAAAAAACCGTAGAAAAGATGTAATTGATATAATAGAGTAAGCATTTGCATTATTAGTATTAATTCCGCAAAATTCTGCATAATAACTTTAATTGTTTCAAATCTAGAATACTCAATATCAAATAGAATTGAATTAACATCTAAATTTGCAATAATAAAAGCCTTAAATTAGCATTAGAATTAATTCTAATATATCTTTAATCAATGCAAAATTCAGTGAATCTATTAACGACATATCTATATTAATTATAGTATTGCGTATAGAATGTGAAGTATAGAGAATACTTAGAGTATTTGCGATTTCATTAGAAATTCCGCAAAATATCATAGTATTATTCACGTAAATTCAAATATCATTATCATTAACCTCAAAATAAGCATCAAATGAGAAATTAATATAATTAGAAACAAAGAATATACCTCTAATACTATTCGAGTTCAAACTCATAATTATTTAGGTCTTCATAACACATTATATATGAATAAGAATAGATATTAGAGGTATTAATAGCATACGTACTATCTTTACGTATTTAGATTCATATAATATTTCAAAATTTAAGTGACATGAATTAGCATTAGTTATCATAGAATTTCTAATGCTACTATTTTTAATTGTAAATTTAGCATCTATGATAGTATATATTAAAGACAGAGTATCAGAAGAAGTTATATTTAAAACTAACGAAGTATCTGTAGTATATGGAAACGAATTAATATTCAAAAGACAGAAAGCATCTAAAATATTAGCAGATGCTTTAAGTAATTCGATATTATTCTTAGTACATAGAGAAGCATCACATTTCATATCATATACAGCAGAAATAGATCATTCTATTGTAACATTAACTAAAAACTTAATTGCAGTAGTATTTGATTTAGATAATGCTGAGTATAATAAGAAATACTTAGAATATATGTATATTTGTAATAAATTCATCAATGAGATCAAGAATACTTCGAATAGTAGTCTATGATAGAGAAAGAGAATGGTTAGTTCCAAAAACTACATTCATATCATGGGTAAATGGACAATTAGTAATTCAATCAGCAACATCAAAAACAAGAGCTGAAATACAAGAATTTTTACGTGAAAATAATATACGTGTAGTAGAACTTGTAGATTCAAAAGAATTAATAATTGAACCATTAGAACTTGAAGAATTATCAATATCTGAAGCAAATATATCAACATCAGATTTATTAAATAGTATTCATGATGAAGAATTTTAACTTAAAGATTATCGTTTATGACTTTAAGAATAACTGTAGAATGTGCAACGTATAACGTAACAATAAATATCATATGTTCACAAGATGTAGAAGTATCACAATCAGACACAGATATTACAATTCTAGTAAGATCAGTGAAAGTAAGGGAGAAGATAATATCTTTTTTCAAGTTTACACGTATAGCAGTAAAAGAGAGTCCTGTATTGCATAAACTTGTAATACCAAAAGAACCAAAGAAAGTATTTGTAAAATTAATATGAGTTTAGATGAGCTTTGCAGTCCCCGGTAGGAGGATAGGACTGGTCAAGAGCGGAATCTAGCGCATACATTAGTTTCACCATTAAAAATAGCATTATTACATTCATGAAAAAGACATTCGTAACTCAAAGAGAAATTAAACGTCATATTAGACGTAGAGCTGCATTAGAAAAGATATTTTATATTATATCTTTCTTTGTAGCACCATTTGTATTTTATATTGCTGCAAGACATAAGTATCTATTCGATGATGTAGATGATGAAGATTTGCAGTTGTATTTAGATGCAGAACGAAGATATGCTATTGTAACTATAATATGGTTACTATCAATAATAGCAATACTCTTATTAATTGTAGTTGTAAAGATTTGATCGCCATATATTGAGAATTAAGCCTTTGTCTATCGGGGATGAACTCTAACTCATCTCCGATAATTCAAGGTCTATATGAGCTAATGCAAACGTTTTAAATGGCATTTGCTAGACTTATTCTAGTATAGGTTGAGTCAAGTAAATAAAAAGTAAACGCAAAATTCAATGTTAGTAATTGTAAGTGCAATAGAAAAAGATAGCATAGATTCAGCAAGATGTGTATGTTTATCTGATGTATTCTCTATAACGGAAGATAAAGGTGTAATAATAATAGTTTTTAATAGTTCAACAGCAATACGAACAGCAATTGAAACTATATATAAAGCTGATATTATACCCAAATTAGTAACATATTATAATGTACAATTTAAGAAAGAAAATGTAGTAGCAATATTAGTTTAAGTTATGACTAAAGATTCATTATGTTGTAAAGTATATCTCTCACGTATAGAAGAAACAAATGAGATATTTCAAATAGAAATAAGATGTAGTAATGAATTACATTATATATTCATGGCTTCATTATTAAATGTATTGAAAATACCACATACAACACATTTTCCTACATTCTCTTATTTCTTAAATCCATCAGTACCAATATTAAAACAATTAGACGTATGGAATACTCAAAAGAGTTCTTAAAAGAGTTTAAAGTTAATACAGGACAAACGTATATTGTTGTACCTGTAGATGGAAAACTACATGAAGTGCCATTAAGCAGAAAAAATACAAACAAAAAGTATTTTGCAATGGTTCGAGCAGAAGAATCACCTATAAGAGAATTTCAATGTTCTGCAATAGAATGTGATTTTAAACATTTAAATGAGTGTATAGGTTGTCGTTGTTTGCCTGGAGGACGCAAAGACAATAAAGCAGTAGTATTTAAAATAGAATATATATATCAAAAATCATGATTCATTTTATTTTAATTTTATTCGGATTAGGAACATTAGTTGCAGTAGGAGCAATAATATGGTCTGTATTAGTAACATTCATAAATAATTTACATAATACCGATAGTTTAGTATTTATAATGATAAGTTTTACAATAGCTGTATTGCTTATGTTATTTATGGCAGTATTCGCATTTATATTTGAGTCTTTATGTGTAGCATTTGGAGCAATACAAGATGTAGCTACAATGTTATTCACATAAACATAACTGACTGAATGTTAGGTTAAATCAAATTTAATGCTTATATTTGTACCCTTAATCATATTAGTATTACTAATATAGTTATTAATCATTTTGAAAATCATTCTTATATTATGGCGAAAAAAGAAAATCTAAAGGAATTTGTTATTCAACAAAGTGATATTGATAAAGCTCTCAAATATCACTTGGCTAAAGCTGTTAGTCATAGTAATCCTACAAGTAAGGATCATTCTGACTTAGCTAATCATCTTAATCGTGAGGAATTTTACAGTTATGTTATTGAAACTGTAAAACGTAGAGTACGTCCTTATGATGGATTTAGAAAGATTCTTGAACCTGTTATAGACAGCTTGTTTTGTGATAAACCTTCTATTTCTATTAAAATGATAAATGTTGAAGGTGGTATTACTTATAGAACTGCAAACTGTAATGGTCTTAAATAAATGAGTGGTGAATGTAATAATTGCGAAACTAGGCAACGTTTGGGTAGAGATCCCCGTTGTCTAGTTTGTATTTACTTCAATGCTGCAATATTTAATACAGGTATTCCAAATTCTACAGTTAAACATCAAGAAACTAAAGTAGAAAAAGCTATTAATGATGCTAAAGAACTCAAACGTAAACTTAAAATTAATAATGAATCTACTGAAGTTAAAGATGTTAAGAAGATAATTGATTCTATTAATTATAGTAAGTCTTTTACTCAAATCTGTAAAGATAAATCTAAACATTGGAAAGAACTTGGATTAGATATTGAAGAAGTATTTGCAATTAAAGAGGATACTATAAATGATATTGATAATGCTGAAGAAGTTAAAGATTGGTATTATTTTATATTTCCTAGTGCAAATAAACTTAGAAGTAAATATATTCGCATTTATGGAACTAAAATATCAACGAGAAGTACTATTGAGAGAAAGTGCCCTGATTTAGATTATATACAATATGATTCTAAAAAATGGACAACTCCTGCAAAATATACTAATCGTAAACCTTGTGATTGTTATACAGAATGGATGCTATAAATGCTCTTAAACATATTCAACAGATGGTTCTTGCAGATAGAACTAAACAAGGTTGTAAAACTATTATTTGTCCTAAATGTTTTAAGCATACATATACTGTATCTCCTGATGATAGAGTTAAAGTTTGTGTCGATTGTGGTTATTATGAATTAACTAAAAACGGCAAAACTCAAATTTATGAAGGAGAAGGTGTGTTTGCTTTAAATCATAAAGATAATGGTGGTATATTTCCTATTGAAAAAGGGAATTTTGAAGCTTGTCTTAAAGATATACTTATGGTTATCTCTGAAAAACTTCATACAAATCTTGATAATGTTGATGATTGTGTTTTGCATTCTGTTAAAAATGGAAAGGTTGTTACTATTGATTTTAAAGGTATGTTATAAACTCTACAAAGCTTCGCACGCGACCAGTCCTATTCCCCTACTGGGGTTTGCTGAGTTCCATAATGTGTAGCTTATAATACTAAAACTAATACTATGATAGATATTGATTTTAATATTGGCGATAGGGTTATTACTTCTAGAGGAATCTATGGTACTGTAATTTCTATTGATAGAAATGCAAATACATCTCAAGTAAATATTGGTAATAAAACTGTCACACTGTATAATAATCAATTATGGTCTATTAAAAATAGAATTTCTGTTGTTTGTTATTATACAGATGGTTATGAAAATTATAATAAGCTAATTACTTTACCTAAACAATTTAAATTATATGACTTTACTAAGCCGTTAGATAATGAATTGTTAGATTATTGTAAAAAGGCTATTACTAAAAGTGTTAAAGGTATTTTTACTATTACTAAAATTGAAATTTAAATATATGAAAGCAAATCTTACTTATTCTATTATTTCTGCTGAATTAAAGCAAGGAATGTATTTATTAGTCAATGATCATCTTGGTTATATTAGTAGAATGAATGCTGAAAAAGCTATTATTTCATTCTATTATGAAGATGGTAAAGTTATTAAACTTGGTAAACAAGAAATGACTCGCGAAGATGCTATATCTACTTATAGTACATCTGTAATTAAATTGATTGCTATTGTTGATGGTAATCCTGTTTCTATAAATCATCAAAATTATAAGAAAATATTCTCACCTATGCTTACATTTGAGAAAGGTGCTGATGAATCTTATATTTCTCAATTCATTAAAACTAAAGAATGGGCTAATCCTATTTATGGTGATATTTCTCCTGTTTATTCTATGTTAAAAATTGGAGATATTGTAAATATTAGAAGTTTATCTATTGTAGATGCTTATAGTCTTTATGATCCTATGAAACGCCTTGTTAGAGTTAAATCTAAAAAAGGTAATTCTAAATATATCGTTGTTCGTATAGATAATGAATGTGAAGATGATTTTGAAATTACAGTAGATCGTACTGATGTTGTTTTAGGAGATAAAGATAAATATGATTTATTCAATATGAATTTTGATGCATTAAAAAATTTAGTTGCAAGTGGTGAAGCTAAAACTGTTGAAGCTAAAGGTAGAACTCAAAAGGAATCTAATCCTAATGGTAATGCTTTTTATCGTATTCATAAGAGTAAATGGCATGCTACTTATGATAGACTTCCGGGGAATGATTATTATCAATGGCTTGCTGTTCGTGATGCTAACGATTCAGAAAATGAAGCAAGACTTGTTATTCCTATTTCGGTTCCTCTCACAAATATTCCTAAACATCAATTTAGTGGATATGATAATGAATATTGGATTCCGGGTACTATTCGTGAAATGGATAAAGCTAAAGCTGATGGTAAGAATTTTGTTCCATTTAGAGAAGGTCTTCCTATTTTTGGTAAACTTACTGAAACTGTTATTGATGGTAAAACGTTTACTTATTTCCTTCTTGATAATGTTAAACAAGAATCTATTAATCATTACATCTACAAGCATCGGGACATTACCGAAGAACGCCGGAGTGAATTAACCATTAACAAGCTCCCTACGCTTTAATAGAACGTCATAAAAGCATTTTTGTATTAGAGTGGACTAATAGGTTCACTTTAATACAAAGTGCCTATATAAGCCTAAAATGAACTAAAATGAGGATAGTTAAAATCGAGAAACGTGTATATGAATATTCTGAACTTCAAACTCATGTTAAAGATGTAGTTAGAAATTATGTTCTTAGTGTTGTACATGATTCAGATACTTTTTCCAAAGCTATTAAAGAATCTATTGAATCTTTAGGTTTTAAAGATGTTGAACTTCATTATAGTCTTGGAAATTGTCAAGGTGATGGTTTATGTTTTACAGGTTCTATTAATTGGATTGATCTTAATAGAATTGCTGAAATTCGCAATAAAATTGATCAACTAAATGCTTCATTTGTTATTTCTTGTAATGATTGTCTAGATAATATTAAATTTACTAGATTAAGTCATATGTATTGCCATAGTCGTACTGTTTCAGTTGATATAGATAATACAAATTGGATGGATATTCAAGAGTATATTGTTCTTAAAGATATTATTCTTAATTGGTATAATTCTCTTTGTAATCGTTATGAAAAAGAAGGTTATAAATGGTTTGAAGAGATTAATGAACAAGACGTTATTGATTATTGTGATTCTAATGACTTAGAGTTCTTTGATGATGGAACAATCTTTGTTGAATCTACTTAAACCTTATGAAGATATTAGTATTGCTTTTCAAAGGTATCTTCTCCAAGTCACTAACGGTCATGGTAATTTTGTTGAATTTGCTACTACCTTGTCTTGGAGAATGCAATTGGGAATGGTATTGGAGTTCCTTGATGTTGTTTATAATATCACAGTGTCTATATTTCCCAACGGAGGTGCAGTCATTAAAGTTATCAACGATAGACAATATATTGCTGATTATTTTATTACTTCCGATCCTCAGCATCCTCTTGTTCGTTATTATAACACCATTGATATTGCTTTTAAATATATTTTAAAACCATTTTGATTATGCAAAAAGTAGAAATTAAACTTATTGGTTCTGAAATTAATGGTGATATTTATATTACTAAGAAAGGTACATATCTTTGTGATGTAAATTTTAATCATGATAATCCTTATCTTCATACTATGACACGTAATGATTTTGACGGAGAACCAAATATTCCTGTTAGAAATGACATTGATTTTATAATTGTTGATAAGTTTAGTGATGAGTGAATTTAATAAAGCCGCTTTACTTAATAGTGCTAAACGAATTAATGTTTCATATTTTAAAGAACAGCAAGAAGATGCTATTAATGCTATTTGGCAATGGTGGCAATCTTCAAGTATAACTTTTACTCTTAGTGGTTATGCTGGTACAGGTAAAACTTTTATTATGCGTCATCTTGTTCGCTATCTTATAACAGAGAAAGTTTGTGTTACTGCACCTACGCATAAAGCTCTTCGAGTATTAGAGAATAGCTCTGGTCGTAAAGGTATGACTATTCAATCTCTTTGTGGTCTTAGACCTGATGTTGATATTGAAGATTATAATATTGAAAATCCATCTTTTAAGGTTATAGGTGAACAGAAAATGCGTAGTTATAAACTCGTTATTGTAGATGAATGTTCTATGGTTAATCCGGGTTTATTTACGTTATTAGTAAATACGGCTATGCAATGTAGATGCAAACTTTTATTCTTAGGAGATGAACTTCAGATTCCTTATGTTGTTACTAAAAATAAAGATGAGGAAGATAATTATAATCGTATTAGTCCCACTTTTACTCATACAGATCATCAATTTCGTTTAACACAAATTGTTCGTCAAGAAGCTGGTAATCCTCTTCTTGAATTATTTGGTATTATTCGTTCTGATTTGATTAATAATACTCAAAACTTTTATCAATATATTATTGATCATCGTGAAGAAATTAATGCTACAGGTGAAGGTTTTACTATTTTAAATAAATTTGATTTTCGTACTAAAGTTATTGAAATGTTTAGTTCTGATAATTTTAGTAGAAATCTTAATTATGTTAGACTTATTGCTTTTACTAATAAGTGTATTGATTTTTGGAATACTTTTATTCGTGATGGTGTTCTAAATAATCCTCAAGGTATGATAACAAAAGATGATATGTTTACTGCATATCGTACTGTATTTGACGAATATAAATCTCCTATTATTATTAATAGTGAAGATTATGTGGTTAATGATGTACGATATTATGTATCAGATAATGGTCTTGCTTGTTATTGTATTACACTTAGATCTGCATTTGATGGTAAAGTTACTCCTATGTTTAAAATTATAGATTTCTGGGATTCTGCTAACATGGATAACTTTGGTGCTATGCTTAATGCTATTCATTATAAAGCTCTTACAGGTACTGAAAGAAGTCGTTGGTTTAGATATTTTAGATTTAAAGATATTCATCTTACTATGACCGACTTTAGACTTAATTCTGCGAATAAGAATAGACTTGTTACGAAAGACATAGATTATGGTTACGGTATTACAGCTCATAAGAGTTAGTAACTTGGCTCTTGTAAAACTCCTCTAATTGCTGGAACATCGTGAAGATGATAATGCTACAACGTAATGTGAAAATATAAGCGTGAATGCTTGAAAAATTATCATTATATGACAATCAGCAGCTAAGATTACTCTTTCTGATGCGAATCACAAAAGTAATAAAGTTCATCGACTAGTCGAAAGACGTACTTATATTAATATTATTATTAATATTGGGAAACGGGGAGAATTATTATAACTTTTCATAAATATGTTTTGAATTACTATTCATAAAGAATATATTCGTTACAGATTATAAACTTTTAAAATAGTAATTAATATGAAAACTAAAATTTATGCTCTTGTACATCCTATTACAAAAGAAATTGTTTATGTAGGTCAAACTACTAAGACTTTAATTGAAAGACTTAAAGGTCATTATTGGAAATTAAATGAAGCTAATAGAGGAGAAAGAACTCTTACTCCTTTATTTAAATATCTTAATGATATTAAACCTTTAGAATTAGAAATTGTTTTATTGACGGAGGTTGAATCTAATGAAGCTAACGAAGCTGAAATTTATTATATTGCTGAGTGTAGAAAAGGTAATCCTAATTTACTAAATGAAACTAATGGTGGTATAGGTGGGAACACAATCGTTAATAAAACAGAAGAACAAAAAAGAATTATAGGTAATAAAATATCTTCTATTCTTTCAGGTAAAGCTAAACCTGAAGGTTTTGCAGAACATTTAAGTGATATTAGAACAGGTAAAGGTAATCCTATGGCTAAACCTTTAAATCCTAAGATTGTTGTTCTTAAAAGTTCTAATGATAATAGTGTTATAAAATCTTTCGATTATGTTTTTGAAATTAATCAATTTCTTGATGATAGAAATGCAGGTGGTAATATAGTTAGACAATTAAAAAAGAAACCTTATACTAGAAGTAAAGGTTATGTTTTTAGATATATAAAGGATAAAGATATTGAAAAGTTAAATAATTAAGATATAGTCAGTCCTATTGCGAAAGTTATAGGGTATATGCAAGGTTCTACATTTGAAAATGTATGCATTGATTTAGATGATATTATTTATTTTCAAACTAAATGGGGTAAACGTATTCGTCGTAATCCAGCAGAAGCTCTTAGACTTCTTTATGTTGCTATGAGTAGAGCTACTAAACACGCTTATTTAAAATTATGAGTAAAGGTATTAGAGTTAGTGAAAAACATGGAGTTAATCCAAGTATTACTATTTGTCCTATTTGTGGCAAAGAAACAGGTATTGCTCTATTAGGTAAACTTAAAGGAGATAAAGAAGCCCCTATGAGAATGTTAAGTGATCCTTGTGATGATTGTGTTTCTAAATTAGGTGATGATAAAATTTATATTCTTGCTATAAATGATCAAGGATATAATACAAAAGGTATTATTATCGAAAGATCTGCACTTAATATTCCTGTTAAGGGTTATATGACTTTTATGAAAGAAAATGAATTTGATAAAGTATTTAAACATTAAATTATGCTTACTAAAGAAGAACAAATTCAAAATATAGATAAGCTCTTTGTTCTTAAAGAATGCTGGGCTGGATTTTGTGGTATGGGTTGTAATCAACGTATTATTAATAATCGTTGGATGATTCCTATTACTTGGGTAGCTGAACAATGCTCTATGAGTCCTGTTCAAGTTCTAGAAGAACATTTATTTGCTAGTGGTTTAAATGTTGATAGTGTTGGTAAAATGGATTTCCTAAGAGATTATGCTAACAAAAAAGGATATGATCTCACAGCAGTTGTTTGTTCAACACTTAGATATGAAGACGGAAGTATAGTTTATGCCGATACAACTGAAACTAATAGGAAGTGATACAACTGAATACAAATATGTTCATTCAAAAGAAAATGAATTTCTTTGTAGACGTGTTACTTATCAAGAATATAAAATGGATTATGGTATTACTTCTGATGAATATGATGATCTTGATATTGGTTATGAAATTACATATACATTTGGAGTTTTATTTATTCCTGAAATTATGGCTCTTGATATGTTTGATATTCAAGATTGATGCAAAGTGTTGCACGCTTCCACTCCTTGTTCCCTACTGGGGTTTTCTAAGTTCCACTAAATATTATTAATATGGCTCTTACACAAAAAGAATATGATACATTAGAAGAAGCTGAATATATGATTGATGATGTTCTTGTTACAGCTACACCTATTGTTTTCGCTAATTTTTGTGATACATATAGTTTTATGTCTAATCAATATTCTAATGACTTTGAAGGATATGATGTTGCATTTAATGATGTGTGTCATATGTTTATACCTAGGCGTTTATTTGAAGCTATTTCTATTAAAAGTGAATATTAGATGACAAATAGATTTTCTAATATGTTTGATAATGCTTCTGATAATCAATATGAAGATGAATATTGTGATAAATGTGAGTTATGTATAAGGAACTCTCTAATCCCCAGTAGGGGACAAGGACTGGAAGGGAGCGGAACTATTATGCACTTAGTTACTGCTCCTAGTCCTGCTGATAGAAAGACTAAATATGTTCTTAGTGGTCGTACAGGTGCATTTATTAGACGTATTCTTGAAGATAAGAAATTACTTGTATTATCTTATATTACTTCTGTTGTTAAATGTGGAACATATCAAACTGTAGACAGTAAAGCTATTACTGAATGTTTTCCTAGACTTCAAAAAGAAATTGCTAGAGTTGAACCTAGTATGTTTATTACTTATGGTAAAGATCCTTATTTTATTATTAGTGGTGGTAAGAAACTTCCTAAAAATGGTGAAGGAATTGATATGCTTCCTAATGGTAAAATTCATATTTATACTATAAGTCTTGAACAAATGCGTAAAATTAATGATTATAGTTATCTTGATAGAGCATATGATACTGCGATTATTGCTTATCGTAAATTTGTTAATCAATGGGTTATTCTTAAATGAATGCTAAATCTCCTACAACTAGCTGGATTTATGATATTGAGATTTATCCTAATATGTTTGAAGTTAGTTTCATTCCTTATGGTATTCCTCAAGATGTCATTAATTTATATATTGCTGCGGATATTGCGAAGAATGTACAAGATAAAAAAGCAATTCTTGATGCTATTGGTGCTAAAACGTTTATAATATTTCGTGCTTGGCATGAAGATAAATATGAACGACAAAACTTTACTCCTGCATCTTGGGACGATTCTAATAATATTAGTAGTGGTATTGAAGGTCTATATATGTTTTTTAAAACTCATAAGATTATCATAGGATATAATAGTTTTAACTATGATATGACTATGCTTGATATATTTATTCATTATGCTCCTACATTTGATTGGAAGACTGGTCTTCGAGAAGATGTTCATGGTATAAAAGAGCATATAACTGAATTTATGTTCGAGCATTCTCAAAAAGCTGTTGATAGAGATATGGGTGGTAAAACTTATAGACGTCTTCTTGATTTCTATAAAGGTCGTAGATATTTTCGTCCTTTTACTGATTTTGATATTCAAAAGATTCTTTATCTTGATGCTACCTTTGTTGCACTTAAAGCTGTAATGATTGTACTTAAATGGTATCGTATTCAAGATTTACCTATTCATTGGAGTTATCGTATTAAAAGAGAAGAAATAGAACTTGTCACTGATTATAATATTAATGATGTTCTAGGTACTGATGCTCTTGTTAAAAATCAACAGAAAGAACTTGATCTTCGTGCTAAGCTAAGTGAAATGTATGGTATTGATTTACGTAATATGTCACGTAGTTCTATTGGTAAGAATCTTATGACTAAGTTCTATTCTGAATGGTCAGGTATGCCTTCTTATGAGTTTGTTGATCTTAGAACCGAAAGAAGTGCTGTACCTATTAAAAAGATTGTAAAAGATAGTATTACTTTTAAGACTCCTTTTTATAGAGCTATTCTTGATAATATTCAGAGATATAGTATTTTCATTGGTATTGGTGCTGCAAAACAAAGTGAGCTTAGAAAAGAAAATATCGGTGATATTACTATTACTACTTGGAAAAAGAGCTTTCAATCTTTAGAATTTCTTTCTCATGATAAAGGTTATACTATGGCAAAAGGAGGTCTTCATAGTAAAGATGATCCTAAAGTCATTTGGGCTGAACCTAATGAGATTCTTGCAGATCCTGATGTAAATTCAATGTATCCTAGCTTTATTGTTGAGTATGGTGTTAGTCCTCATCATTTATCTTCTAAAGTATTTTTAGGTATTGTTGAATGGCTTAGAACTACTCGTCTTGATGCAAAACACAATGGTCGTAAGTTAGAAGCTGATGCTCTTAAGATTGTTATTAATCGTATTTATGGTGCTTTAAATGATGCTATGGATTATCTTTATGATCCTGAATGTACTTATACTGTAACGATTAATCTGCAATTATTACTGTGTAATCTTATAGAAGCATTTGAACTTAATAAATTTGAAGTTCTTTCTGCTAATACAGATGGTTTGCTTATAAGACTTCCTATTGATCGTAAAGGCACATTTGATCATATTTGTAAAGAATGGGAAGAATATAGTAAACTTACTCTTGAAACTGAGAAATTTGAAAAATATTGTAGAAGTGCTGTTAATGATTACATTGCTGTTGGATATGGTTTCTATGATGCTTTGCAATCTTATAATCGTAGCGGTAGTTGGGTAGATAATAAAGGTAATGTTTATACTTCTAAAGCTGCAATTGAGGATAAATTTATTAAATATAAAGGTTATTTTCTTCAAGAACCTGAATATAATAAAGGTTATGAATATCCTGTTGTAAAGAAAGCTCTTAAAGAATATTTCCTTTATGGTGTTGATATAACTGAATTTATTAAAAACTATATTAATACTTCTAAAACTGCTATTTACGATTATTGTTTTAGTCAAAAAGTTGCTAGTAAATATACAACTATTTATAAGACAATTAAAGATGGTAAACCTGTTTGGCTTAAATGTCAAAAACATAATCGTTTTTATATTTGTAAATCTGGTGGTGGTGCTATAACAAAAGCTATTGTTCAAAATTCTGATAATATAGCTTATGGAGAAGATATTAGCGATTGTGTTATAACTGATGAGAAAGCTCTTGTTGCTGGACAGAAAGTAGCTTTGTTTAATGATTATGAATACAAAGACGATTATAATATTCACTTTGGATTTTATATCAATGAAGCTAATAAAATTCTTTATGGTAACGGTAAAACAGGCAAAGGTGAACGTAGAGGTATTAATAACAATAGTAGTAATTTATTTGGTTGGTAAGATATGAAACGTGATAGAGCTTTAGTTTATAAAGCATTTTATACTAATAGATTTACAGCTAATAAAGCTGTAGCTGTTATGTATTTACATGATGCTTTAGATGATTTCTTTACTAAATATTCTTTTAATAGTAAAGATATTAAAGATTATGATCATAATCAAATGAGTAAACATATTGTTTTTGATCTATGTCGTATTCTTGGTGATGCTGGTTATAGATTATATGAATTATTAACTGATTATATTGATGATTTATATAATCGTAATGAAATTGAAATGTGTGCTAGAGCTATTTCAGAAACTATTAAATTAGCTGATGTTAATTAAGATGTATGAAAGAATATAATATTTCTGAAAAATATAAACGTATTTATCAAGGTATTCTTAAATGGAAACAAGCTGGTTATAAAGGTTTATTTCAATATACAGAACGTATTGATATTCCTCTTGTGATTAGTGAAGTTATTCAACATGTAAATTTACAACAATATGAATCTGATGTTGAAGCTTATGTGCATATTGTTGTTTCTAATAATTCTATTAAGGATGCACTTCGTAAATATATAACTTCGTCTTCTATTATAATTGAAGATGCTAATAGTTTTATACAACGTATTACAACTAAATACAAAGGTAAAGATCTTTTATATTGTGATACATTTATTATGCTTGATTGTACTAATAGTATTTATCATGATAAAGATACTTATTTCAAGAAAATGAAAAAAGTAGCTGCTGATAGATTTCTATTTGTTACTACTAAAAAGATTCCTGAGAATATGTTAAAAGCATTTACTTCTCTTGGTATTCCCGTTGTTGATATTATAACTAAAGGTGTTGCTTTGGAAGAAGGTTGGATTTCTCCTTATGTTATATATAATGTTGGAATTGATTTTACTAATGAAGAAAAAGAACTATATAAACAGCTTACTGAACAAATTAGTTCTATGCTTTCTATATTTAAAGGTAAAGCTAAGATGGTTAATTACGAATTTAAAAAGTTTACTCATCTTAGAATGGATATGGTTGAAGATGATATGGCTTTAATTAAAGCTTGTCATCAAGGTGTTAATTATGTGAATAATCTAACAGATAAAGTTGAACATATTCATAGTGAAACGGTACGTTCTATGATTGCAGAGATTATGGGTTGGAGAAAAGATCTTGATCTTTCTAATGACTATAATAAGCAAGTAGAAATGTATTGGAATCCTGATAATATTCTTACACGTACTAAAGCATTTACAGATGCTATAGAAAAGCGTTTAGAATTATATAATAATAATCTTAATAAACGAGAAGCTATTGCTGCTATTATTAAGAATATTAAAGGTAAAGGTATTGTTCTAAGTAAGACTCGTTCTATTACAAATTATGTTGAAACTTTAGATCATTGTATGTGTTGGTATAAAGGTATATCTTCGAGAATATGTTATGATTTTCAAGGTAATCCTTATTTATATGTTAGTGGAGCAAAGAAAGGTGAACCTAAAGTATTTGGTGAAGCTGGTATTCGTAAAGAATGTCTTAAACATTTAGAACATGGTGATGTTTCGATTATTGCTACTGATGAAGTTGCTAATTCGGTTTTTGATACGGAAGGTCTTACTACTATTATATGTACCTCTCCATATTGCAAGCCATTTAAGACTATATCAGACGATAAAATCGAACAACCATATATAAATAAGCCTACCTTAATAATATGGCTTTATATGCGAGATTTCACACTTAATTCGGACGATTATAAAACGTCAAAAGAGAAAGAAAAGCTGGTTGATGCACAACGTAGTTTTACTACTGATATTGTGTGGGCAAACAGCATTAAAGATGTTAAATTTTAATTTTTTGCTGATTTAGTTACAGCTATTGTTGCTAATATCAAAATTAATATCTACTTTTATCAATGGAAAATAAAGACAACAAATCAAACGAAATGAGTGAAGAAGTTATTACAAATGATGCTACGAAAGACGGTGCTAATGCAAGTGTAGTTAAAGCTGATTCTACTAATGCTATTGCACAAGCAAATAAAGATGTAATTACTCGTAATCTCGCTGTTCTTGGTGAATATAGAACTTTTGCTGAAAGTTTAATTAATACTGATCTTGGTGCGAGATTTAAAGAAAATGTTGTTAAAGATGGAATTGCCACTGAAGTTATTAACATTGATAACATGGTTACTTGTTTATTAACTGGGCAAGAATTAGGTCTTTCTCCGATGACTTCTCTCGCTTATGGTCGTAATCTTAATCTTGATGCAATTCAAAAGGTTGAGTTAGGTAAAACTCTTGGTCTTAGTGTTACTGCTTCTTTAAAAAATATTTTCTGTTTTGAAAGTGGTGGTACTAGACAAGTTTATACAGGTATCAATGTTGTTGAAGGATGTCTTAATAAACATCATATTGATATTGATATTGATGAAGATTTTGTTCCTGTGTATAAATATTTCAATTTACAACTTGATAAACCTATTATTGAATTTAATCCTGATCGTCATATTGATGTAGATGAATATAATGATGATTATGTTAGAGCTGCGATGGCTGAAAAAGGTATGGTTCCTGTTAGTCGTGTTATTGACACTTATCGTACTACTGTTTCACTTATTAGAAAAGGTAAGAAAACTACTATTTCTTATACTCTTCAAGAAGCTATAGATGCAGGTCTTAAATCGGGTAAACATTCTATAACTGGTGCTGATGTTAAAGGTAAAGATAATTGGGATAAACATACACGCGCTCTTATGAGAAAAATGGCAATTATGCTTGCTGCACGTATCTGCGCTAATGATATTCTTAATGGTATGTATTGTGATGTTGAACTTAAAGATGTTAAGTCAATTAATGATGATACTATTGATATTCAATATGTAGAAGCAGATGATAACACTAATTATTAAAAATTAAATACCGTTTGTGGTAATACTATTGCAAACATCTATCTTACATAAACTATTAATAAAGTTAAAGTCATGGAAAAAATGAATTTTGATTTCTTGAAAGCTGGTATCAATGAAGGTCGTTTTGAAACTGTAGCTAAAGCTGCTAAAGTAAGTGATGAAATTCGTCCGGAGCTTGTCGTTAATATCTCCATCAATAAGATGTGTATTAATGGTCTTGCTTCTAAAATGTTGAACATTGAAACAGGTGACTATATGAAAGCTATGGTCTTAACTGCTGATCAATGTGAAAACGATATTAATAAGAAGTTCTTCATCATGGTATCTAAAGTGAAAACTGATGATATGATGACGTTAGCTGCTGTTGGTAAAGCTAAAGGTACTGGACGTAAATTATTCTGCTCTTATGCAGCTTGTTACTCACAATTCTTGCAAAATACAGTAGATGCACAAGCTATTACGGCTGATAAGTTGGCTGAACTTGGTTATGCTTACGGAATTGATAAAAAAGATTCTGAAGGTAAACCTTATACTAAGTACACTGCAAATCGTGAAGTTCACTACGAACTTGTTGATACCGGTATTGACTATCCGAACTCTGATGGTTCTATGTTGAGAATCTATGCTTGTGTTAATGCTCAAATTATCGAACGTCCATATGATCCTTCTGTTGAAGCTGAACAAGCAGCTGATGAGGCAGAAGAGAAGCATGATGCTCCGGTAGCTGTTGAGGATGCACCAGCAGCAGAAGCTGAGGTAGCTCAAGAAGCAAAAGCTGAAAATGAAGATATTTAATCTTCTATAAGTAATCCATTGATTTGGAATCTATCTTACAAAAAGAGGAACTAACAAGGTTCCTCTTTTTTTTACTCTTTAAATTATTTATAAAATGAGTGAAGTAAATAAAAGTCAAGTTGGTGTTATTAATTTTGGTGAAGTTGTTGTTACCCAAGATAAGAAGTTTAAACCTCGTGAAGAGTTCAACAATTTGTGTCAAGCTCATCTCGTGTCTGTAGAGATTAAGGATACTGAAACTCCAAAAGTAGATGAAAATGGAATCGCTTCTACGTATGAATATGCTGGTATTCCAGTTCCTACGATCGTATTCCGTTATAAAGAAGAACCTGTTCCTGGTGATGAAGTTGATCGTTTCTATACCGATTCTTTCCGTATAATTACTACTCGTAAAACTGATGGAACACAAGTAGATGTTAAAACATTTACTTCTATTGTAACTGAAGCTTATCGTAATTGTCGTCATCGTCTTGACGCTTATATCGGTTGTCCTAACTTTGTTGAACCCGGTTTTCCTCAACCAATTGATATGAATGCCGGTATTAATGAACGTATTGCTCAATGGAGAGCTTTCTGTGAGTTCTTTGTTAAAGCGTTTAATACTGGTAAAGATGGTAAGCCTGTATTCTTAGATGAAAAAGGTGAACCTATCGTTGTTTGGATGAAACTTCTTGCTCATTATGGAGATCGTAAATATCTTTGTACTCCGGGCTTTGTTGGTCAAGGTTATATTGAACGTGTTATTAACGGTAAAAAACCTTCTATTGAAATTCTTCCAGGTGAAACTGTTGAACTTTCAAAAGATGCTGACAAAGATGAGAAATCGAATAGTGCTGCTGCTGAAGCTGGAGTTGCTATGGATTACGGTCAAGGTCAAGGTGTAAATGCTGATACCATCAATGCTTTGAAGAATCGCTATGCTGGTAACGGTGGTGGAGTTGGAAAATATTAAGATGTAACTTAGACTTTTGAAGAGGGTGGAGAAATCTACCCTCTTTTTTTTGTTTCTATTGGTTTTGTGCTTAGTGTTGCAAACGCTCCGCTCTCGACCACAATCTTGTTCCCTACTGGGGACTGCAAATGCTACAAAAGATGTAAATATGTGGAGTACAAGTGATAAAGATTATATTTTGAATACACTTGATCAAGTACATATTTATTCTGTCTTTCTTAATATTCCTGAAACAGAGATAAATAATTGTATTTGTTTACGCAATTATAAAATCTCTAATCCTCTTCGTTATGATCCTAATCCTTCTGTTAGTTTTAAATGGTATGGTAATAAGTTAATTTTTCGTGATTTTGCTGATTATCGTTATAGAGGTGATATATTTGAAATTGTTGGTTTAGTTCTTAAAAAGAATTGTACTAATAATAAAGATTTCGTTGATATTTGTTCTCATATTATTGAATATGCTTCTGATGTGCAGAATGATTCACCTTATATTAATCGTGTTTATCAAAGTCAAAATAGAATTATTAATAATGAACTTCGTGTTATTACAACTGTAAATCGTAAAGCATCCTTTTATGATTACAAGTATTATAATCAATTTGGTATTACTAATGATCTAGTTGATAGATTTGTTAAAGTAGTTGAATCTTTTAAGATTGATGGTATTAGTAATCCATATTATTATACTCGTCATGATCCTTGTTATGAATATCAAGTAAATGATGGTTGTATTAAACTTTATTTTCCATTTAGAAATAAACATACTGCTAATCGTTTTATTACAAATAACAAATGTCCTCTTGAAAATCTTGATAGTTTAGCTAATACTACATATAAGTTAATAGTCAAATCTCAAAAAGATAAGATGTTAATACTACGATTATTAAAGGAACTTAGAATTAACGATGTTGGAGTTTATGTGATTGCTAGTGAAACTGCAAAACTTCCAGATGATATTGTTGATGTTTTACGAAAAACTACTAAATCTCAAGTTTATGTAATGCTTGATACGGATAACACAGGTCTTACATCTGCTATCGAATATGAAAAAAATTATGGCTTTACAGCTTTATTTATGACCAAAGGTTATAGTGCTAAAGATCCTACAGATTTAGTTCGTATTACGGATTACAATTTCGTTAAAAAGAAATTTGCTAATATGTATTTAAATGAAATCGTAAATGGTAAAGAAAGAAGAGTTGTGTTCTGATGCACAACGTCTATTATGTGATGGTATTCCTTTGAAACGTTTTGATGATGGTACTAGATATTTTCTTTATCCAATGAATAAAGAAGATTATGCTATAGTTATTAAAGCTATTACTGATTTACGTGAAGTAATGAGTAAGATGTCATATCAAAACTCTCAAATTAAATTAGGTCAATTCATTCATACTTGGGGGTTTAATCCTTTTAAAGAAGGTGCATTTATGGGTGAAACTAAGATTAAATCTGATGATGATTTTAAGATTATTGAAAGTCTTTTTGAAGTAACTCAAGGTAAACTTCACAATAAACAAACGCTTACTGGAAGCTATCAATGTTTCTGTCATAAGAACTTTCAAACTATAGCTTATGCTCCCCATAAGACTATACGTGATTCTTGGAATTGTATGCTAATTGCTTATAATAATCCAACTCACGCTATTGTTTTACTTCATAACATTGATGAAGATGGCAAGCGTATATGGGGATGATAAGAGTACTACTCTTTATAAACGTGATGCACTAGGACGTATCGTGTATTGGCAAATAAGCACTAATGGAATCAACGATAAGGTATCATTTGGCTTATTTGAGCGACTTTCAGACGTCGGACAAGTAATTATATCAGCTTCGACAAAAACGTCTTATAATAGCCAAATCAAGCGTAAAATCGACAGAGGTTATAAGACAGCCGAAATGTATGGTATTACTGATGATATGTATGAAAGTGCAAATCAACTTCATGATTTACTCGATAATGTTATTCCTAAATTCGCTACTGATGCAAATAATGTAGATAAACCTATGAAGTGTCAGAAGTGGAAAAGAGATATATTTGATTATTCTAATGGTGCTATGGCTGATCCAAAAATTAATGGAGTTCGTTGTACAATAAAATATGAAGCTGTTGATAACGGTTTATTTGGTATTAGTCATGAGGTTGTTATTCGTAGTAAAGAAGGTCTTCGTTATAATGTAAAACATATAGAAGATGCTTTTGATAGATATGTATTTTATCGAGAAGATTATAAGAATATTACTTTTGATGGAGAGCTTTATATTAAAGATCAAAAGAATACAACTATAGGTGGTGCTGCTCGTAATCCTAAAAATCCTCTTCATAAACAACTTCAATTTGTTAATTTTGATCTTAGTATTCCTGATATGTCTAATATAGATAGATATTGGTTACGTAGATCGATAATGAATAATGCTAAACTTGAAGCTATACTTCAAGATGATTCTGATTCTATATTTATTCAAAATTCTATTTGTCAACATGGCTGTACAACTAAAGCTAAAATTGTAGCATTATGTTCTATAATTAATGTTGAAAATGATAAAGATGTTGAAGATTATAGAGACGCTTGTATTGAGCATGGTTATGAAGGTTGTGTTATTCGAGTTAAAACAGCAGAATATCAGTTTGGTTCTCGTCCACAAACTATGATGAAAGCCAAACGTTGTGAAGAAACTGAATGTCTTTGTCTTGATATACTTGTTGATAAAATAACAAAAGTTATTGATGGTAAAGAGATTACTTATGAATATGCTAAGTTTAAATGTAGGAATGATTTAAATAATGAAATATTTGAAGTTAAACCTACATCTGTTTATAATGGTGTTACTGATGAAACTATGACAAGTGATTATATTTTAGGTCATAGAAATCAATTCATTGGTAAATTACTTGCTATTAAGTTCTATGAAAGAACTGATAAAAAGATTCCATTTAATGCTAATGCTTATGGAGTTCGTGATTATGAAAGTAATGATGATTAATATATGGAAGTAGATAATCCTTTTAAAGAAATTGATGAAGCTAAAGATGTTCTTAAAGAAACTTCTAATGCAAAAGAAGAACTTGCTACATTAGCTATTACTTCTGATAAATATAAACCTATTACCGTAAATGGAATTACTGTTCCATCTCTTGTAAGAATGGATTCTCCAGATGATCCTTATATTTGTAAAGATATTAGAACAATTAATGATTTACATAAAGATGAAATTGATTGGCTTAATACCAATATTAATTTTATTCTTGATACAAATGGAGATTTTATTCCTGTTACAAGTGGTAATCAATTTGTATTTTATCAAACCCTTCTTAAGATTCAATATTATATTTATGTTCATAATGTTCCTATTGAATTCTTTGATGGTAACAATGAAAATGCTCGTTATTATAAGATTTGGAATATAGGTTATCTTATTGATAATGAAAATATAGATTTAGCTTATACTCCTGAATTTAGAGTTACTATTGATTTTAATATGGCTGCTGAAGTTGAATCTCGTAATCATGCTATTAAAATGTTTAATAGATATACTTATGGTTTAATTAAAGATCGTATTAAACTAATAGAATATAAAGTTCCTAAAGGTAGTCCTATTGCTAAAGCAAAGTGTTCAGCTAGATTAATGTTTAGTTCTCTTGAAGCTGTTGAAGAATGGTTAGAAAATGAAGTTATAACTTCTATTGAATCTCCATCAGATAATCATATACTTTCTTTCTTTCCTAAACTTAATCCTTTGTATCTTAATTCGAGAGTTAAAACTACAGATACATTTAGTTTTTATGCTAATCCTAAAGCATGGATTGCTCAAAATGATTCTGGTAATACTTATAAAGCTAAAGTTAATATGCTATTATTTCCGGAATTTATTGGTGAACTTAACATTACTACTTATATTTCCGCAGCTAAAACTATTGAAGTTGAAATGGAACATCTTTCCAATCGCATTAAAGCTCTTTGTGATAAATATATTTATAAGAAAGCTTAATTATGGATGCTGTTTCTAGTGTTACAAAAGAAATGTTTCGTAGATACTTCTTAGCAGCTCTTGTTAGTATTGGTATTCCCAATAGTAAAGGTAATGAGTTTTGTGATGAAAATAGTACAATGCGTCTTCAAGATATGTATATTTGTACTGTTATTTCTATGAAAATTGATGACTTTATGGAAGCTATTATTCCAGATTATAAAGGCTGTATGCCTAATAATACTTGGAAAAATATAGTTGATTATAATTTTTCAGATGATTAGATTATGAGAGTTTATTTTAGTAAAACTATTCCTTTTGGCAAATTTATTGCTATTAATCTATTTGCTAGACTTTATATTAAAGATAAAGATAGAAGTAGGATTAAGTATTTTATTAGAAATTCTCGTAGATATTTTCATCTTATTCAACATGAACGTTCACATACTAAACAACAAAATGATCTTCTTGGTATTTTCTTTTATGTTTGGTATGTTATTGAATGGTTCTTTAAACTCTTTACAGAAGGTAAGGCTTATAAAGAACTTTCATTTGAACGTGAAGCTAGACATAATGAATTAAATGTTGATGATTATGATGTTCGAGTTCATATTGAAGATGGATCAATTCTTATACATTCTAAAGGAATTAATACATCTAATATTATCATTAATAATCTTATTGATGATGCTAAGAACATTAAATATATTGAATTTATACCTATGAAGACTAAAGGTTCTCTTATTGGTCGTAAATGGGGAAGTTGGTTGAAATATGTTTTTAAGCGGTAACTCCGCTACGCATATATTAATTGGTTATTTTGACACTCGCCGATATTGATGTGAATCACTCGGTTAAAGCCGCTGGTCTTAATTGACTAGCGGCTATTTTTGTTTAATTTAAAATTATTATTATGATATTTGAATTGGCTATTAAAGCTATTAAAAGTAAAGAAGCTATTGCTTTTAGAAGTAATTGGGAAGGACATAAGTTTATATTTTGTCAAATTCCTGCTACTATTTCTGCAAATATTATTCCTAATATGCAAAGTCTTCCTGATATTGTCAAGAAAAACATATTAAAAGAAGAATATTGTGCAATACATTATATTAATCAGATTTGTATCTTTGAAAATGGAAATATTACTTATTATATTCCTAGTGGAGAAGATATGTTTGCGACAGATTGGAAAATTATTAGTGATACTATTCCTTGTTAAAATTAAATTGATGTTATGAAAGAATTTGATGAATATCAAAAATTTACTGCTACTACTGATGTATATCCTAATGATAAATTTAATATAGGATATAAAGCGTTAGGTTTAGCTGGTGAAGCAGGCGAAGTGGCAGATAAAATTAAAAAGGTTTATCGTGATAAAAATGGTAATTTCAATGTTACCGATGAAATTGAAATAGCTAAAGAACTTGGTGATTGTCTTTGGTATATTTCTCGTATAGCTGCTGCTATTGGATTTGAATTATCCGGTATTGCAAAGCTAAATGTTGATAAATTATCTAAACGTAAAACTGAAGGTAAACTTCATGGTTCAGGAGATAATAGATAAATTATGGCTAAAAAAGATAATGTTAATCATCCTAAACACTATACTTCTGATCCTAGTGGTATAGAATGTATTGATATTACTCGTCATAGAAATTTTAATGTAGGTAATGCTATTAAATATCTATGGAGAGCTGGACTTAAAATTGATGCTGATAAATCTTCTATTAATAAACAAATTGAAGATTTAGAAAAAGCTGTTTGGTATATTGTTGATGAAATTCATAGACTTGGGGGTAGATGCACTGTTAAGACTGATTCAATTAATACTTGTTTACCTATTGATAATGAAAGCATTATTGAAGCAGTATTAAATTATCATATAAAAATTGATAATAGAGAAATTAGTATTTTAGGTTTAACTAATGGTGATAATGATATTAAATCTAATATTAATACTTATCTTAAATCTACTTTACTTGATTTATATAATACTATTGATGCTGATGGTCAAACCAAATTAAATATGTAAGTATGCAATTCGTTAAACCTATTGCTGTTATTCATACAGCTCATAATTTAAAAGGTGGTCTTCAATTAGCTGAATTTGCTGGTCGTCTTTGTTATAAATCTGAAAGTAAGATTGAACCTGGAAGTTATCAGAAATTTCTTTTTATGCTTATGAATAAAGGTCATACTTCTATTTTAGAGCATTGTCCTATTTATATTTGTGGTTATAAAAATGATTTAGGAACTGTTGCAAATGCTATTATAAAATCTTCTTTTTCTAGATTTACTACTAGAACAGATACTGTAACTAGCACAAATCCTTTTTGTTATATTTATAGTAATCTTAGAGTTGTTTATGATTTTGATTCAGATTTCGCTAAGCAACTTGTTATGACTTCTACTATGGAAGGAGATGATATTTGGAAAGATCAAGGTGTTGCATGGTTTGTTCCAAAATTTAATAGTCCTTATGCTCGTATGAGTGCATATATAACTACTCTTAGAAGTGTTGTAGATGACCTTGTTCGTGAACGTGTTCAATCTATGGCTGTTGAATCTACTCGTTGGTGTGATTATTCTAATAATAGTAAATTTGAAGGTATTACTTTTTGTTTACCTCATTGGATTAATTATAGTATTTTTGATTCTTGCATGAAAAGATTTTTAGCTGATGTTAAAGAAGCTAATATCAATAAAGATAAAATCGATAAACTTTATGATTATGAAGATATTGCTTTTTGTCTTTATCAAAATACAGAAGCTATTGAAGCTAAACGTTGTTATCATTATATTAGAGCTTCTATTCTTGATGAAATCTTATATAATGAAGCTAAAGATGAACTTAAACTTCCTGCGCAAGATGCACGTGAGTATTTATTTTTAGGCGTTAAAAGTGAAATGTATTATACCGGTTATAATGAAGATTGGAATAATATAATTGAAAAACGACTATATGATAAATATGGTAAAGCTCATGAGAATATGCACGTGATTATGCAAAAATGTAAAGATCATCTTAATTCTATTCGTGTATCTCAAAAGGCAGCACAAGATGACGGAACGAGTAAAAGTGCAAGTAAATAAAATTGTAGCATTTATACCTGTCAAAGAATATCTAAAATTATATGGTAATCCTACTACAGTTTTTCATGGTCATTCTTTAGATATTCCTATGACTTTTAAACAACAAGTTTCTAAAGATGAAATTCTTGTTTATGAACCTCTAAATGGTAAACATTCTCTATATAATATAGATAGAATACTTGTTAAAGATATTGTTGTTCGTTTTAAAGATATTGAAGACTATACTCATTACCAAACTGAATTAAATTTCGATGAATCTGTTTGAAATACAAGCTAAACTTGATAATATATTTAATCAAGTTATAGAAAATGAAGGTGAACTAGATGAATCTCTTGCTTCTGAACTTGAGATTGCTCAAGAAGAACTAGATGATAAACTATATGCTTATTCTTTTGTAATAGATAGATATTCTAGTGATATTGCTTTATTAAAACAATACAAAAAAGCACTTGATGATCGTATTGCTAGATTTGAAAAGAATCAAGATAAACTTAAAGATGCTATTGCAGAAGCTGTTTATAAATATGGTGATCCTGTAGTCAAGAAAAATAAAGATACAGGTCTTAAAGAAGAAACTGGAGCTTATTCTTATAAAACTCCTGTTATTACTATTAATGTTCGTAAAACTAAAACTGTTGAAACTGATAATGACTTATATAATCATTTTGCCTTGTCGGTTGTTCAGCATATCAGCGATAATTCCATATTAGATATGCCAAATTTGCCCCAAATTAGCGCATTTGCGACAATAAATATAACAAGTGGATTAACTATACCACAGGCAGCCAAATTGCGAGAAATGGCAGCAAACGAAGGTATTTTGATAGATGATTCAGATATTAAAGTTAAAGTATCTAATAAGGAGCTTAAAGATATACTTGATACTGAACCTGAAGGTCTTGATGCTTGGACACTTGGTGAAAAGGATGTTGTCACTATTAGAAAGTAATTAACTATTGAAACAAAACTCGTATGCCTTTTGTAAATTATCAAAGACGTCCTCTTATATTTAATGAAATGGGTAAACCTATTAATGATTTAAGTATTGAAGAGGCAATTAAAACTGCTGGATTAGATTATAAAGTTGGTATTAAAGAAACTCGTGTTCGTCTTTCTGATGTTAATGATCCAGATAAGTTTCTTCTTTATAAAGTTCCAAATTCTTTTGCTACTTATAGAGAAGATAATAATCATGTATTTGGCGCTGTTGGTTCTAAATATGAAGTTGTTCAAAATTCTGTTGCTCTTGACTTTATTAATCAAGTTTGTGATTATGATAAGACAGTTCGTATTGAAACAGCAGGTATATATAAAGATGGTGCAAGTATGCTTGTAACTGCAAAATTTCCTGAAGCTATAACTATTGGAAATAATGATCTTATTGATAAATATTTATTATTTACTAATAGTCATGATGGTTCCGGTTTAATAACTTGTGCTGTTACTAATATTCGTGTTGTTTGTAATAATATGCTTAATCAGGCTATTAAAAACGCTGATTCAGTATTTGGATTTAAACATACTAAAAATGTTCATAATGCTATCATGAGTGCAGTTGAAAAAATTCGTTCAGCTCATATTTATCATGAAGCTCTTCAAGAATCTATGCAAGCTCTAAAGAATGTTTCTGTTAGTGGTAGAGATGTTAATAAATTTGTTTATGATCTCTTTCTTACTGCTGAACAACAAGATCATATGAAATTAAGAACTAGTATATATTCTGCCGATAAAGAAGTTATATCTACTAAAACTCAAAATAAAATTATTGCTATTCTTGATACAATTGAAAAAGGTGTTGGTCAAGAGATGCATAGAGGTAGTATGTTATGGCTTTATAATGGAGTGAATTGCTATATGAATAATGTTGTTGATTATAAGTCATCAGAAGATCGTTTTGAAGCTCTTACTAAACGTACAGCTTGTAAAGTTAATCAAAGAGCTTTTGATCTTGCTTTGACTTCTTTAAGAGCTGCATAATGGAAGATCAGAAAACACATACGTGTTATATTGAAATTGATGGTAATGTAATCACTCGTGATGCAAACGGAACTCTTATTAATGAATTTACTGGTAATTGGTCCGTTTTGCATAAAGTATATAGATTTGCTACTATGACTGCTACTGAAAAGCAAAAGCATAAACGCATTTCTCCTAATCTTTATATTGGTAGTATTAAGTATGTTATGCGACATCCAGGTACTAATCAAAGTTTTATTGTTAATTCTACTCAAATTAAAAAGATTTTACCCTATATTGTTAATGTAAACAAAGTTAATTTTGGTGGACTTAATGAATGTGGTGTTGATAGTGAAATTGATTATTAGTCTTCTAAGCATAGTGCTGTTACAAGTGCTATGCTTAGTTCCGCACGCAACCACAAGCACTTTCCCTACTGGGGATTGGAAAGCTCATCTAGTATTACTAATAGTACTAAAAATGCTTTCTTTATAATCATAATCACTAACAAGTTTGCCAATAGAATTATCAATATAATGATTATAAGCATAGCGGAACTATGCAGACCCCGGTAGAGGGATAGATGTGGAAACGAGAGGAATCTAGCGTTAGCACTAGCAGTATTAAGTTTAGTATAGACACAAAAAGAGAGAGGACTGACAGTATTATCTGAAAGCCCTCTCTCATTTTTTTTAAGTCCAACAGAAGTCCTTACTTATTTAGTTCAACTATCATCTGTAATATTGGGTTCTGTTGCATATAATATGTATTGTTTTTTGGTAAATAGAACATCTTGTTGTATTGATTGAATAACGGAATAGTTTTCTTAAATGCAATCCAACGTTTATCTTCATCTTTATATGTACCTCTATCATAAAGCATTTCTTCATCATCTACAATCATTGGAGCAATAAGTGTCCAATAAGCAAGATTAAGGACATTAGATATACTTGTTTCAAAAGGTATAGGTGCCTCCATAGTACGTTTATAGAATGAATAAAGACCCCAAGGTGAAGTTTCATAAAGCTCAGTTTGAACACCATAAATAGTATAACAAGCAAGAGAAAAGAATAGATTTTCATCAAGTTCATCGTCATCATCTGATGCAGCATACATACTTGCAGCAACAAGAGATAAACCAACAAGAGTTGTAAAATTAAACATAGCTCTTTTAATATTAGCTTTTTGAGCTTGAGGTAGAGTATTATATCTAAAGTTCATATCTTTGAACCAATATAATAAACCGCAGAACCCATTGAATACAGCTTTAGCTTTAGTAGCAAAATCAATATCTTCGCCATTTTCTATAGCTTTATCAATAGTTTCTCTATAAGCACTTCTACTATTAGATAATAGAAAATCTATCATATCCATGTAAGCACCACTTCTATAAGATTCAAGACGTTCATCAAATACAATTTTACCTACACGTTTACCCCAATATCTAATAAAGTTAGGACGAAGCCATTTACGGAATTGAAGAATAACTTCTCCCCACATCTTACCAGATAGCATAGATTTATCAAAAGTATTATAAATACCATGAAGACTATGATTAACGCCTTTAACTTTACCTAAGAATTTAGCAAAATCTTCAAGAGTTATACCACTATTTTCTTTAATTGAAGCTATACCATCTTTAAGCTCAAATACATCATATAGAGTAGTATGATTAGATTCAAATTTTTTCTTGGCATCTTTTAATGCTTCTTTATAAGTTTTAGCATAATTATTTTTCCATTCTTTAGTAAAGTTATTAGCTTTATAAGAAATGAATCTTGAAAGATAATCTACAAATTCAATATTATTACCTTTAAGAGATTCTTGTTTAGTCTTATAATTTTTATATCTAGTAAAGGTATCAGCATCTACCATTTGTTCAAACATCTTTTCTCTAAGTGAGAATACGAATTGATCATAATTCATAATAGAACCAGCAACAATTCTATGAGTTTGCATAGCAGATAAGAATGTAGCGAATTGAAGATAATGTTCACCAATAGTATTAGGAGAGAACATTATATTATCCCATTTAGACATACCAAGAGAAACGATGTTGGTCTTAGTATCAACTCCAGCTTCAATATGATCTTCAAAAATATTACCCGCTAACTTCATTAAAGCTGCATCAAGATTATCACAAGTATATTCACCAAGTGATGCCCATAAGGATGGAAGAGCTTTAACATACATTTCATGAGCTTTAAGAAGTGTAGCTTTAGTAGTAAATTCACCACCAGTTGCTTCACTTACAATATTGATATGACCTGTACCAATATTCTTTAAAGCAGCAGTTAAGTTCATCCACATAAGAGATTTACTATTGACTGTATGAAGTGTATTAAGAAGTTGATCAGTTAATGTATTAATACGATTTTTACCTTCAAAAGCATCATAAAAAGCTTTAAATCTTTCAAAAGCATAAGTATCTTTACCTTTTTTAGTAACGACTTCAGTTTTCTTAGTATAAAGAGATAAAACTTTATTAATAATGTTTTTACTTTTAACACCGTATTCTCTAGCTTGAAACTCAGGCATAGAAAGAATAGTTTGAAGAAGATTAAGTTCAGGCTCAAAATCACGATTAATCTTAATACGTTTAAGTTGATTAATGTAATTAAGAGTAACATTAAGAGGATCATAATTCATTCTATCTTTAAGCTCATTCATTTGCTTATCAGATAGAGTTTGATTATATTCAACTATATCGCTAATAGAAGTTATAGGCTTATGATAATTTCTATGTTTAGCTATATTATTAGCTTTTTCAATTAAAGCATTATAAGTATCAACATTAGTTATAGAATAAAGATCATATTTAATTCTACCTCTAACTTCTGGACGATTAAGAGCTGTAGCTTTAAGATAATATTGAGTTTCACCACTTAATGTATTCTTATAATCATCATCTTGTAATTCGTGCCATCCAACAGCTTGTTTAAGAACATCTCTATAACTAGCAGATATAAATGTTGGAAAGAAGTTTGCACCTTTAACAGTGTTAGGCATAGCAACATCATTAAGTTCTGCAAATAGTTCTTGTATTTCAACAATCATATCAATATCATTTTTAGTAAGTTTACTAAATTTACCATCACGATATTCAGGACGACAAACTTTAATTTCAAGAAGAACTTTATTAGTAGTTTGACCTTGAACTTTAAGTTTAATACCATTTACTTGAGCAAACTTCTTACGTATCTTAGATTTATAAACACGTTCTATAAGTTTAGTATAATAATACGCTTCAGTATCAGTAAGGTTAGGAAAATATGCTTTAGGATTAGCATATACATCTTCTAGTTTTAATTCAAGTCTTCCTTTATATTCAGCAGGAATAGAAACATTCATTATTGAATAGATACCTTTACCAGCAGCTTTTACTCGTTTAATATGAGCTTTTTCAAGTTTAGCTAAAGCATCTTGTGCATTTTTAACTGTAATAAAATCATCAGATTCAAGTGCAGGTTCAAGAGCTTTTCTTTCACGAATATATTCATCGTATATAGAGGCTTTAGCTTGAGCATAATCGAATGAGGCTTTAACTATATCAAATGGAGTAGTTAATTGAGCATTATTATCATTGATAAACTTAGATCTAAAATCATTAGAACGAGCTTGTGAAAATTTGATATTAGGTTTACCATTAGATTTCTCTGAATAGAAGTTAGGATACTTCTTGAATAATGCAAATGTTTGTTTGTTTTTATTAAGAGCAAATTCAGTGGCATTAAGAGCATGGAGTTCATATTGAGAAAGAACTGTATCAATAATAGGAATTCCACTTTGTGCAGCAGAATCTAACCATTTAATAGCAGTAGATAAATCAAGATTATCACCTAACATAGTACGTATATTTTCTTGAATATCTTTCTCAGTTACAAGATATGGACCAATATCATCAGTTTCAAATCCAGTTTCAACGAGTTTATCTTGAATATATTTAAATTTAGTATTAAAGCTAGCATTATGTGATTTTTGATTCATCATAATACCAAAGTAAATCTTAGAAGCATCAATAACTTTACGTTTAAGAGGAATTATTTCTGCATATAAACCTTTAAGATTAAGAAGAGCTTCATTAAAATCTTTAATTGAATCTTTAATAGTTTGAGAAGCATTTTCAAAACTTGCTTCATCAATAGGATTTAAATCTTCAATATAAGTTTGAGATTTAATAAGACTACTAAGTTTATTTAAATCAGTAACCCATTGCTTGCGATCAGCAGGAGTCTTCTTAGTCCATAAATCAGAAATAGTATTAGTATTTAAATCAATGACTATATTATTAATCATATCTTTAACACTCTCAAATATTCTAGCATTATACTTGAAGGTATCAACATAATTAGGAAGACTATTCATATCTCTACCAAGCTTAGCTATTTCATCTTTAGCTCTAGCGTCTAGTTTCTCTAAATCAGTATTAAGTTCTCCCATAATAGACATTTCATCACGAAGTAACTTAGTATTACCGATAGCAGTCTTCTCAACTTCATAAAGAATATTAATAAATTCTAGATTTGATATACCTAATCCAGTATTATCATCTGCTACAAATTGAGTATCTAAGACCATAGAGAACTTAGGAGTTGTACTATTGATTGTATGAACTGTAGTTGTAACATTCTTTTTAATACCAATATAATCAACTATAATATCATTAATGCCATCAGCCTGAATTGCACTAATATTTGTTGGATTTAGCCTTTGAATAAGGCTCTCTAAGCCTTTAAAAATTTGTCCTTGAACTTTTAATTGTTCTAGTTGAGAAAATGGCTCTCCGTTGGCGATTAGTGCCAAATTTTTGATATTAGAAGGCAATGTTTCAGTATTATACGAATCCTCGATGAGCCGCTGAGTTGATATAGTAATAACATCATCATTAGCAATAAGACCTCTATTAGTATCAGATTCATTTCCAATATAAATAGTAATATCTGCATTACTTGTAGCTGCATCAATAGCTTGTGTTAAACTTCCATGAGATTCGGTATTAGTAACAAAACTATTAAATTTGCGATAGAATTTACTAAGAACTGTAGCTATTTTCTCATATATTTCTTGAGCTTCAATATTATATTTAAAGTAATCATTAGCTGTAGTTAAATATTCAGATTTAAACGTTTTATTAATAGGATAATAAAAAGTACAATCATTAATATCAAAACGTTTATAAAGAGTACCTTCAGGTAATTTAGCTTTATAAGATTTCTTAAGACCAGTAAGTTCTTTATCTATAACCTTTTCACGAGTCTTAAGATACATATCGTTAGCATAACGAGAATTATTAACAAATGTTGTAGGTTCAACAATCATTTGACCAACAATATTCCATATATCATTGTGTTTAACACTAATTGCATTTTTTAGAATACTATTAAGAACATCTTCTATATATTTACGAACTTCAGGATCAACATCATTATGCCATTCATTTGCAACTCCACCTTTAAGTCCAAAAGCATTTCTTGATAAATTACTTTTAGTAATCTTAGTAAAAGTAGGAGTTTGATCTTTAACTCTTTGTTTACCACTATTAGTATCATAAATATATTCAGGTTTCATATATTTAACAATACGAGTATTCTCAGAATTAGCTCTAACAAATGCTTCAATAAAACGATCAAGTTCTTCATTATCTCTAAGAAGAATATTATCTTCATTAGATTGACTAGCATATAAAGCGTTAGCGTAATTATAAAGAGCTGCATTATTTGATCTAAAGTTACTACCTCCATCGGTAATACCTTGTTCTCTCATCGCAAGTCTTATATCTTTATCGCTAGTACCATCAATAGATTCAAAATTAATAGAATCGAATTGATCTCCCCAAGTAGTCTTATAAGCACTTATATAACCATCATTTTTAGTTTTAAATCTACCATAAAGATCAATAGGAATATATTTAGATAAATTACGACCGAAATCAAGTTTATTAATCCAAAATGCGTATTTAACTAGATTTTCACCAAGAATACGACAATACTCATCAGGGCTATTAATAAGTTGAAAGAATGTATCTCTAGTAAAATCAACATCATCACTTTCTTTAGTTGAAATACCTATGTAACCATTTCTTATAATAAGACTTTCCATAGTATTTGAAGATAATAAAGAAAGAATATGATTAGGATTAAGCTTAAGATTACCTTTAGTAATATATTGTCCATTAACTACTACATATTTACCATCAGTTAATGTATTTTTAACCATAGCTAATTGAATACCTACTGGTAAATCTTTAAACATAGCTATTTTTTCAGCATGAGTATAAGGTCTATTTTCAGTTTCATTATACCATGTTTTAAGATTAACTGATGTAAGTGATAAATCAGTAGCTAGTTGGAATCTAAATTCATTCTTATCGTTCTTAATAATTCTAGTACAACCTAAAAGTTTAGCTCTATCTTCAAGAACTGCTTCTGGACTTTTACTATTATCATTAAAAAATGACATATCTCGAATCTTATCAATTATAGCATAATTAATAAGAGCTTCTCTAAGTTCAGGATTATTATTCTGACCAAGTTTAGCCATACAATAATTAATCTTATCTTTGAAAAGAGGATTCTCACTAATGAATATATCATGAAACATATTAACAGACATCTCATTAGTAGAATATAATTGTTGTTGAAGAATAGGATAAGCACTATCTTCTATAGTCCAATTAGGATCAGTAATAGATGGAAATATAGCTTCAATCATCGATTGATTACCTATTCTAAAAGGAGATTTAGGTTTACTTAATTGAATAGGTTTATCTTCAACATCTGTAATAGATAAAAGATAATCATTTGCTTTATTAATCCAATCATCTATAACTTTACCTTTATCCGTAATAGCATTTACACTATAGTATTTATAAAGAAGTTCATCAATCATAGTGTCAGGAACTTTAGCGTCTTTTGCATTTTGAACTAAAGTATTAACATTATGTTGAAGCATAGCAATAGATTCAAAAAGTTTATTACTTTCAGAAGTTTTAGGACCAGCACCTTTCTTTTCAGTAATAAGACATCCTTGCGCACGTTTCATAGCATTTACAGCTTTATCGACGTACATATAGTAATCTAAAACTTCAAGTTGACGATTGAGATAATTAGCATATGCTTCAAGATCTTCAACATTATGTTTATAGTTTTGACCTTTTTTAAATAAAGAATCAAGTTCAGTTATAGTTTTAGCTTTATTCTTAATTCCACTATTTATTTCATAAGCTGTAATTCCAGTTTTTTCAGCAAGAGCTTCAATAAATTTAGCCATAGCTTGAACTTGATTTTGATTTATAGTTAAACCATGTTCATGAGCTTTAGCTATAGTAAAATTAGATAAATCTTCTTGTGCAAGAAATTTATTAATTTTATTAATAACAGCTTTAAGACCTACATTATCTTGATTAAATGTAAAATAATCTTTAATAAAATCTTTAAGAGATTCACCTTTATTAATAAGAAGTTTACTCATAACAGTTACGGCGTCAATCATATAATCACTGCGAACATTATGAAAACTAATATTAGTAAAGTTATTAGAATTTTCTATAGATTTAATAGAAATGTTAGTAACAAAATCACTAATAATTTGTTGAGATTCAATAAGAGCTGAATAAATATATCTATTAACACCTTCAACTTTAGCATTTTTAGTTTTTAAATTAGTATTCCAACTTATAGGAAATGAAGCTAATAATGCAGTATTACCAACAGTATAAGTATTAAGATTAAACCAAAGATTATCTTTAACAGCATCAAGAATATGAGAAGTTAATTCAGAACGTTGAGCTGATATAGGTTCATCATTTATATCTGTCCAAGTACCATAATCATTATTATATAAACTACGACACCAAACAGTGATTGTACTATCATCTACATTAATTTCAATACTACGTTCTCCATTAGATAACTTCTCTTCTTTAAAAGCTTTAAGAATTTGTTTCTTAGCCCATTCAGCTTTATTAGGAATATCTTCATTATATCCAGAAATATCACTAAAATTAAGTCTAATAGGAATAGCAAAATCATCAGATAGTTTAGTTTCAGTAAATCCCATGATAGATAGAGCATTATCTGCTGCAATAGATTGACCTTTAAGCACTGCAATATTATTATTAATATTACGAATCTTAATTTGATCAATAAGAAAATGTTGATTCATCATAGAGTTATCATAACCAGCAATTCTATTTATATAAGAAGCAGCAGATTTACTATGTTCAAATTCATTAGGTTTTTCTTTATTAAGAGTATTCTTAAGATCAGAATGAATACCAATCCAAGTATCAATAATAGCATTATCTTTAGTAGCTCTTGGCATTCTTCCATAATCATTAAGTTCATCCCACTTAGTAGTAACAGTTTTATCTATAAATTCTTTATATTTAGCATCATAATCTTTCTTAGCTTCTTTAAGTTTAGAATAGATTTCAGTTTTTTCATCATAAAGAGCTTTAAGTTCCGAATCAGTTATAACAGGATTTAGATTAGCTGTATTATAAGATTCAATTTCAGCTTCTTTAGCTTCCATTGCTTTAGCTAGAGCTTCACGTTCAGAAGTATTTTTTGAATAAAAACGTTCTCTTTGAAGATCTGCATATTCAGTTTTTAATCTAGTTAATACAGGATCATTTACTCCGATTTGAGCATTAATCTTTTCATTAATATCTCCAAGTCTATTAATTAAAGGAACTTTAACTTTAAGATAATCTTGTTTAAGTGAATCTTTAGCTTTAGCAAAATAAATATCTGCAACATATTCTAAAGATTGACGTTTATATGCGTTAGTGTTATTCTTAGTATATTCAACGTAATTACCGTTAATTACATCAAATTCTTTCATAGAAAGATAAATACTATCAATATCGTAGTCCCAACCAGTACGTGTAACAAGATGTTCAGGAACAATAGCTTGACTTGCACCATTATTCAAAACTCCTACAACTTTAGCAACAAACATAGATTGATGACCTTCAGTAGGAATACGAATACCAAACATAGTTCTTAAATTCTCAGGAATAGTATTTAAATCGAGATTACCATCAGCATCTAATTTAAATCGAGAATCCCAATTATTAAGAATAATTTCAGCAGGATGAAATACTTGTTTAATAGAACCATCTTCTTGTTTAACTTCTTCCCACCATTCACTTTGAAGTTTAAAATCAGCATCTTTTTTAATTATAGGAGTACCATTAGCATCTCGCTTAATACTACCATCATCATTGAGTTCAGCTCTAAGTTTCCAATAGTCATCAGAGAACTTAATTTGACCTTCATGATACATTTTAGAAACATTAGCTTGAGTTCCTTTAATTAACCCTTTTTTATCCAACGTAACAGATGCAGGTTGTAAGAAAGTATCAGGTTGAATAGTAACGTGAGCACCTTTAAGTTTAAGATTTGTAACTCTACGTGTAATACGAGCTAATAAAACAGATTCAATTCTATTTTTAATTGTAGGATGATAAAAAGGTATAAAAGGTCTACCGTCTACCATCATAGTAGCTTTGATAAAATTTCTATCAATTTCAGTTTCATTAAAGTATCTACGAAGATCAGCAAGAACTAAATCTAAATCAACTTCAACTACATTCTTATCATTAATAGATTTATATTTGATATTACCTTTATCATCAATAGCTCCCCAATCAGAAAGCAAACGATACATTTCATCATTAGCGTTAGTAGCAAGAAGCATTTGATAATATTCAAATACACCAGCTTTATCAAAAGATTTATCTCCTGTTTTACCTTTACGTATAGTACCAGCAATAGAGTATTCTCCATTAAATACAAGATTATCAAGAATACGTTTTTGAAGCTGAGTACCAATTTTATTTTCTTCATCTATCAAGTGAGAAGGTACTTCTTGTTGCACATAGAGATTACTATGACTAAGAGTATGTTTAAAAGCATCAATACCTTTAGGATAATTCTTCAATTCATAACGATTAGTAGCTTCATTAAATTGAATATTCAAAGAAGCATCTTGTTCATTATTAGCAATATTAAAGAGCTTAACTTGAGGTAAACCACCAACTTTATGTCCAGATGCAAAGTTAATAGAATCAATACCTTCTTGTTTCATCCAATCATAAAGAGTTTCATAATTTGTACCCTTATACATACGTTTGAATACAACAAGAGTTGAATTTTTATCTTGATGTGAAAATACAATATCAGTATTAAATCTATTATTTAACGTAGACTTACCACGTTTATAGAAGTAATACTTTAGCTGTTCAACGATACGTGCATAATCTTGCGAACTAATAGGACTATCTTCATCTTCCACAATATCTTTAAGAGTTTTACCAGAAGGTAAAGTAAAACTATCATAACTACCCATAGCTTTAAAACGAGCTATACATTCATCTTGAGTTATAATATTAAAAGCATCTGCGGTTGTAATCTTATCAATACCAAATCTGCGTCGAAGAGTATTAGTTGTAATTTCATCTGATTTAACAAAAGGAGCTACAATCCTATCGATCATATTATCTCTAAGTTTAACATCACTTACGATAATTTGAGTATAAGTTGTATTACTTCTAGTTTTAGAACCGGGTCTAACACCTTGAGATGCACGCTTAGCCCAATCAAGAGCATTCTTAAATTCAAAAGTATAACCAGTAAATAATTCTTGAATAGAAATATCTGCGATATAATGATTAGCTAAAAGATTAGCAATAACAAATCCCCAATAACGATCATTTTTATAATCATCTGGAAGTTGTTCACTTATAACTTTAAGTTGATTCTTATAAGTTAACGTTGATTGAATATTATCTCTAATAGGAGCTAAATAATCAAAAGCATCTTGCAAATGACTATTCATTCTATCAACAAACATTCGCATAAAAGCATTATCGATTACATCTCCGTATGCAGTAGAGAAATCTTCACCACATATCATGAAAGGTTCAAATTTACCGAAAGAAGCTAATTCATCCGGATGTAATTCTTTAAATGCATCTTCTATATAATCTATAATGTTTCTTACAGATACATTACCATTTTCATCAGTATATCTGAAATTAAGATTACCAAACTTAAAGATATTACCTGTGGGTTTACCATTTTTAATAACATCTTTACCATCCCAGAATATAGGAGCTTGAAGACCTTCAAATACTTCTTTATTAAAAGAATAATGTTCATAGTAATCTTCAAATGCTAAATTAATATCACCATTAAATTTATTATGAACAATCTCAGCTCTTTCATCAGGATTCATATTATTAAACTCTTTACGAACTTCATCTTTACTTCTAGTAAATTCTTTCTTTAAAGTGAGCTTATGAGTAGTAGAATCATAATCGAATAGCATACGTCTAGCATCCAACATCATTTCCATTTCTGTACGGAGAGTATCTTTAACTCTTTGGAAGGTATAATTAGATTCAAGATCATTAGTTCTAGCTATACGATAATTAACGAAAGTACCGTTATTATCTATGAGTTTAAAAGGTAATGCTCTTTTACTACCATTAGTTTCAGTTAATATATTACCCGTAACAAATTCATATATACGAGAAGCATCAGCGGAAGGTAATGAATAACGTTCTTGCATTTGACGAAGAATAACATCACGAGTCCAAATATAATCATGCATATCAACATATGGTGTACCAATACCTTGATCTCTATTAGATAAACCATTAAATCTAGAATATTCAAATGCTTTAACAGCTTCAATATTTACAGGATTAATAGGATCTAATATTCTATATCCATCCTCGTCTAAAACTTCATTACCTCTATCATCTTTTTTGAAATTAAAGAAACCTTTACCATTTCCTCCAGTACCATTACCTAAATTCCAAATAATAGGATTATATTTAGTACCTTTAGATTTAAGAAAATCAGTAAAGCGATATTTCATTAATTCAACATTGACATCACCTATACGATTAACAATGCCTTGCAACATATAAGTAATATGATTATAAAACTCAGGTGTATATTCTTGTTCACCTTCAACATTAATATAGCTTAAATCTACTTTAATTGAAGGATCACAACTACCTATAGTAGCTAGAATATTAATTCTACCTCTCATATCATCAACGATAGAATTAATTGTATCACCCGGTTTATAAGTATCATAAAACAAATTACGAATTTTATTAGCTTGACGATCTTTAGCTCTTTCACTTTGTTTATCTGTGATATTAGCTTTTATTTGATTAAATATCTTATCAAATACATCATCAATATGAACAAGTTCAGTTTCAATTTTTTGATGAATTAAAGCATTTACTTTATTATCTGCATTTCCATCAACATATAAGGCTTTAATTACATCAAAAGGAACATTGAATTTAATAGATAAATAATTGAATATAGTATTAGGAGTCCAATTAATACCAGTATTATTAGATTTATACAATAAACTGTTTACTTTATCTGTAATAGATTTACCAGTTTTATACAAAGCATTTATATCAAATTGAACAGCACTTCTAGTACTAATTCTTTGAAACTTATTAGTAAGAATATTACGATATTGATTATATACATTAGTAATAGCAAAAGACTGACGATTACTTTCACGAACAGCATACGACATATTATAATCAGTTTCAGACATATTGTAGCTCATAGTTTCACTTTGAGTTACAACAGTTGTTGCCATATCAACTGAAGCCATATACATATTATAGAATATTTCTTTAGATTCTATAGTAGAAGCATCATCGTTTGGAAGAATTTCTAATTTATTAATTAAAGGTTTAAGTTGACCATTGTAAACAGATTCAGAAGTAACTTTAAGACTATTTATAAGTTCTTCTTTATTTGCTGTATATCGAGTAACATCAATTAAAGAGTTCCATAAAACATTAATATCAAATGGCATAGTTAAACCATATTTATTATAATAAGAAGCTGTACCATTTAATTGAGTATCTTCAACTCGCATCATAAGATTACTTTGATTATTATAAATCATCTCAGTAAGCATACGTTTAAAACGAGAAGAAGCTGTGTCTTTACGATTAACTTTAAACTGAAGAGAACTATTCCAAGATTTATTAATATTTTGTTCATCTGTCATAGTAGCTCCATTAAGTTCTCCCATAGTCATATGATCTTCAATATCGTAATCATTAATATCAGCCATAAATTCAGCTTTATAATAATTAACGAAACTCTGCCATATATTCTTATCATCTAGGTTTTGTAATTGATTAGCAAGAGCTATAAGATTATCAGCTTTACTTTTAAGTTCTTTATAGATAGTTTCATCTTGAACAATAGCTTTTATTTCAGTAACACTCTTACCTTCATCTTTAAGTTCTTTAGATCTACGATTACGATAATTCTTAAGTTGAACTGAATAACCTAAATAACCTAAATCTGGATTAGCGTTAGAAGCATATTGAAGAACAGCTTTAGCAATTATATCTCGAATCTTAATACCATTTTTGAAATCTTTATAATTAAGATTCTTAAATTCAGATTCACTTCTAAATGCAATAGCAGCAAAAATACGATTCAAATACATCTGCTCACTATCAGCAATAAAAGGATAATCATCTTCATATAGAATTTCAGATTTCTTAGCAATATCAGTGTTCCATAATTGGCTTATTTCAGGCTCTCCTTGCTCATTTAATGGTACGGTAATACTTTTGGTCAACCTGTCTATATTATTGCCGTAAATGCTTTGAAAAGTGGCAAATTGAGCGTCTGTCAGTTTACTATTCTGTATTGCACGTAAGAGAATCCAATCCCCATTCTCGGATGTGAATGCAGTAGATTTAAGAGTTTCATAGTCAGCTCTAGCAACAGCACGTGCTTTAGAAGCATCAAAAGGATAGAGCTTTTTAGCCCTATCCCAAAGATCTTTAAAACATTTGCTATCAACATATTCATCACCGACTTTAATTTGTGGGATAACATTACAATCTAAACCCATAATATCAGTTTTATACGTTTAACAAATACGTTTATTAGTTTCATCAAAGTTAGTATTTTTATTTAGACTAGCAACCGAATCATTTAAATATTTTGAAATATTAGTTGCAATAGATGAAGAATCAGATAAAGACATAGATAATTTAAGATCACCTTCAATATCAACATAATCATCATCCCAATCAATATTTTCATCTTCTTCAATTGTAGTATCAATAGATTCTTCAGTTTGAACTTCAGTTTTAGTTTCAGTAAGAACAGGAGATTCAACTGTAGTTTCAGCAGACGTTCCTCTCTCTACCACATCACCTTCTCTACCGGGGGCTTCTAAGCTCCACTGAAGGCTACTAATTGTAACATTAGGATCCATATCTCTAAAATCTTTATTATAAATTCTATTAATAGTATCATTAAGACGTTCCATTAATGAATCTGCTTTAACTTTAGTATCAATAACTCCAAATATCTTTTGAAATATATTAAGTAATACCTTTTTAAATTTATCCCAAAATGTAGGAGTTTCAATATCTTCAGAACCTTCAATTCTATCAGTAGTAGATTTAAGTTCATTAAGAAGTCTAAATATACGAGGATCAGTTAAAGCATAAGTAATAATTTCAGATATAGCATCTTGTCCATTAATTACAACTTTAGCTCCATTTTTTCTAGCTTCTAACTTACGAGAAATAGATTCATTAATGCTAGTAAATTCATTAGTTATAACTTGAATTAATTTATTAACAATACCTCCATCTCGAAGCATATCTTTTAAAAACTTTTCTCTATCATTTAAATCGGTTTTACCAGCAAGTTCTTGACGAGTATTTGCAATAGCTTTAGTAAAGTCTTCAAACCATGCTTGCCATTCTTTATTATTATAATCAATAAGAGCTTCACGTTGAGCAAGTTTTTCAGGATTATTAATATCTCGCATAGTACTATTAAAGAACTTCATAATATAAGTATGAATCATCTCATGCGCTAGAGTACGAGTTAAATAACCTTTATGTGCTTCTTCATTTGCTAGTTCCCAATTATAATTAACATCAATTCTAAATTGATTACGATAAAAACCATCAATATCAGTAGAAGTTTTAACAGGTTGAGCAGAACCCTCACCTTTTTCAAATACTTGAGTTCTACTAACAGTATGCTTAACATATACAGGATTTATACCGGCTTCATATTCAAGAATATTAGAAAGTTCTGCAATACTACTCCAATCCTCTTTATAACGTTCATTATCTTGAACAGTTTTAAGTAATTCAACAGGATCATAGAAACGTTGAGTAACTTCTGAATTATTATCAAACGCTTTAGTAGCAATAGAAAATTTAATAGGTGAATTACCAGAAATAGATACATTGCTTACAACATCTCCATATTTATTCTTAATATATGCAACATCAGAATATATAGCATTAGTAGCCATATAATACTCATATATGTCTTCATATTGATCTCCAGTAATTGGATCTGTATATCCTGTAGTATAAGAACTATCGTTAGAATCTTTAGATACAGCAGCTCCATCTTTAAGACCAAATTGACGAACCATATTTGGAATTATGCTATTAAGTTTATTATTAAACTTTTGAACATCAGCTGGAGTATCAAGATAATATATAGTATGTGGATAACTGGGATGATTTAAAGCTCCATTATAGTTAGAAACATCAAGTTTATTTCCAGAAGTATAATGAATAATTGCTTCACGTCCATTAATAGAAGTTTGAATGAATTTATGATAAGCAATTTTACCTTTACCTTCACCAAGTACAGCTTTCATCATAACAAAGCGTTTACTTCCATCAGCAGTATTACCTGATTGAAAATAAATATCATCTTGTGTAGCTGAACTTTTTTCACTACATATAATAATATTTTGAAGTCTATTAGAAATTTCAAGTCTAGCTTCAGTTATATTACCACTATTTAGAGCAAGAATTTCTTTAATAGCATTACTAATATATTTATTATATTTATTTAATTTATTAATACGAGCTTCTTCAGTTTCATCAGTAATAGATCCCATTATGGTATTAGGACTTGTAGGAAATAAAGTATTAATCTCATCCGTTTGAGGAATAACAACAGATATTCCTTGTCTATTACCAATAAATATATCACCAATATGATTACTAGAAAATTTATTTATATTTTGAATAATACCTCCAGTTTTAGGATCTCTAGCAATAACTGTTTCATCAATATAAACAATTTGAACTCTAGGTTTACCTTTAGAATCAACAACATCTTTAGTAGGTTTAATTGATTCAACTAAAGAATTACGATGATGCATAATAGGTAATCCTTGTTTAGCTTCTTTATCTTCTGTACGGGCTTCATCATTAATTAAGACTCTACCTGAGCTAATATGACTTATTCTAAAAATATTAGAACCAGTCATGCGAATATCATTACGTATAGCTTGATTATTTTTAAAGATCATTTCATGACGATTGATAGAATCATTAAAATGTTTCTTAATTCCATTAGCATTTATAATACTTTGCATATTTGAATTAGTAATTCTAAATGCAGGAAATAAATCAAGACATATTTGATATACTTGATTAAATGAAAGAGCAACATTATTAATATCTATTTCACCATCAGTAGAACCTTCATATTCTGAATCAACTATACTAGTAAGTGTTTCACTATCAAGAATACTTTTAATTTGTTTAGAAGTAAGATTAGAATATATAAGCTCTTTAAAAGCATTCATCAAAGGTTTAAATCTATCTTTTCTGAATAGATCAAAGATAATCTCCATGTTACGTTCAGAATCTTCTCTATCTTTAGCAGATATATTATTACGAGGTTTAAAAGCTCTATCATAATGAAACATGAATCTAAAGATCTCTCTTTGATATTCAGCAAAGATATTAGCCATTTCATCTGTAAATGCAAATTTACGTGGATAATATTGACCATTTGCACCTTCAACAGTATAAGCTATGCCTTCTATAATAGTTTCTAGTTTAGGAATAGAACCTAATTTATATTCTTTACCATTTCGATTAATAACTATATCATATGTAGCTTTATTTGGATTTTCTTCAAGATTTGTTCTTACTACAGAAACTTCATCACCTTTACTAATATTTGAAAGTATTTCATAAATACCTAGATTAGAAGTAATAGTATTATTTAAAATATCTTCTGGAGCACCATTAGAATCGAAAGTAATATCAAGACCTTCATGATAAGTTTTACTAATAATTTCGGGAGTACGATTAATAAAATCAATTACTTGAGATTCATTAAGAGGTAAACCTCCAGTGGCTTCAGTATCTATAAGATTATAAAAGAAACTATAATTATTATAAAGTTCTTTATAAAGATTATCTTTAGTTTCTCTAAATTTAGCATTATAATAATCTCGTCTATTACTAAATTCAGTTTTAAGGAAATTAGTAACATTTATAATAGACATAATTTCAGAAATAAGATTTTTATAATTATCACCTCGATATTCACGCATACCATTAATGAGATCATAATAATTAATCTTAGTAGTTCTAAATCCACTTCTATCACTAATAAAAGCAACAAGTGAACCAAAGAGATTAAAGTTATCAATGAAGATACCTCCTAAATCTTGAGAAATTAAAGCATATTTATTACGAAGAGTTTCATCAAGTCTTATAGCAATAGCATCTGAATTTAAATTACTATCGCTAGTAAGAATTTGAGCCATTTTAGATATAAAATCTGATTCAAAAGAAGCATTAAGAGCTGTATTAATTGAATTCATATCTAATTCCCAATCAGAATCTTTACTATAAAGACTTTTTAATTCATTTAAAGCATCAACTGCTATTTTAGCTGAACTACCATCATTTAATCTAATTGTATTATTATTACCATCGATATTTATATATACCGCATTAGATAATTTAATAGCAGCATCTATAATTAACTTTTCTGGTTTATTAAGTTTATCATCAGTAAAATATTTATTCATTAGATTTTTAATAAAAGCATCACTATCATATTTAGTACTACCTTTAGTATGTTTTAATAACTTCGGGACTAATAGTAAAGTATTCAGCATATTCGAATCAAATAAGGCTGAATTTGCCTCATTTTGGCTCAATAGAGCCACTAAAAATTCATTAATGGATTCTAAATCCACTCCTTCAATTTTAAAGTCTATAACAGGCTGATTTGAGGCTTTAACAAATTCGATCGGTACATCATTTTGATTTTCAGTAGTAGTATCACTTTGAAATTCCGTAGTAATACCATTAGCTTTAGAAGAATCTTCTGTAACTTCAGTTTTAGGAATAATAGTTTCATCTGTAGAACTCTGTTGAGCTTCGAAGCCCCCAGTAGGGGACAAGGACTGGTCGCGAGAGGAATCTCCTGTATGCTTTGCAATAAGAATATAATCATCATTAGGATTACTCATGTTAGCCGGAGTAAGTACATAACGATTAATTTGACCTTCAAATCCTTCAAGCCTAATACCAGCATCCTTACGTGGATTTGGAGTATCAAGAACTCTATATTCAACTCCACCTATAGAAACATAGAGAGCATACTTAGGATTCTTACGACCAAGATTATCTTCTATAGTATCATTGATTAAATCAAATTTAGTTTGAATTCCTTTAGCTTCTTGAATAATTTTATTAGTGAGTTTATTAATATCAGATTTAGTTGTTTCTTCAAGACCAAAATGTTCATCAGCTAAGAATGAAGGTAAAGGTTTGCCACTAGCTTTAAGAACTTGCGCTGTATAACGACTTAAATGTTGAAGATAATCATTAAGTTCAGCACTAACATCACCCCCAGTTTTATTAGGTATATACTCAATTTCTTGTCCTGTAATAGCATCATTCCATTTGAATCTATGTGCCATAAATATATTATCAAATAGAGAATATTTAGCAGCAAGTCTAATAACAATCCATCTAAGATCTGTTATAGTCATAGTATCAAAAGAATTATCTAAAGCTCTTTCAGTATTAGCATTAAATTCTTTAATTTCATTAAGAATCATTGCGTCTTTAGAAGATAAATTTTTAGCTTTAAGCCTATTATTTATAATAGTACTTATAGGAGCATCTAATACTTGAGATTCAGATATTATATTATTATAAATATCAGATGCTTCTTTAGATAAACTGTCAATACCTTTAAAATCTGTATATGATTTACCAAATGTTCCAGAACCTATTTTAGGTTTATCAGATAAATCATCTGTTTTAAGATCATTAATCTCTTTATCTAGTTTAAGTTGACGTTCTTTTTCTGCATTAATAGCTGCTGTTTGACGATCAATTGCAGCTTTATTATCAGCTTCTTGTTTTTTCAATCTAGCCAATCTAGCTTTATATGCAGCTAAACGTTCATCAGTATTTGAGAATTTAGCTTCGTCTTTTTGTAAAGATTCAGATGACTTATAAGTATCAAGTTCATTCATTAAATCTTTATTATTAGCCGCTTTAATTTCATCTTCATATAACTTGATTTCATCTTTAAGATTATTATATCCATCACCATTAAGATAATAATCAAGTTCAGCATTTATAGCTACATTACGTTTATCAAAGAACTCTTTAGCTTCTTTAGGATTAGTAAGATTAGCCAACATAGTTCTAGCTTGTTTAGCTGCATCTTTATCATCAGAATTAATATCTAATTCTTCTATAGCTTTAGCGGATGTATCTCTAGTAGCTTGAAGTTGCTTTAATATTTTGTTATTATTTTCAAGTTTACTATTAGCACCTTTAAGAGCAATTTTAAGACTTAATAGTTGTTCTGATGTTGCATCTGTAGAAGCATTAGCAATAGATTTTTCAATTTCATCAATTTTGGTTTTAAGATTAGATATTATATCATCATAAATTCTAATAGCCTCTTTAGTAGATTCTAAATTAGCAGATTGTCTAGCATATTCATTAAGAGCTGCTTTTTTGTTAGTTCTTTCTGTTTCATCAGAATACTTATTATCAACATAGTTATTAAGATATTCTTTAGATTCAGCTTCACGTTTAGCATATTCTTCAGGATTAGCTGTAATATTAGCTATTTCAATTTCATTAAGTTTCTTTTGAGCTTCAAGATTAGCAAGACGTCTATGATATTCATATTCAGTTTTATCATTAGAACCTTCAATTGAATCAAAATGATCTCTATATATACCTTCAACAGCTTCTATTTTATTAAGAGTTTGTTCAAAGTAATCAGCATTAGCCAGAAGAGATTCTCCTTTATCAAGAGCTATTTGTTCTTCAGCAGTAAGACTTTCGTTTCTATCATGTTTATCTTTAAGAGTTTGAATTTCTTTAAGAGAAGTACTCATATTTCTAAGCATCTCTTTATATAATTCGAGAGAACCATCTAATTGATTAGCTGCAATTTGATTAAGAATAGCTTCTTGTTCTTTAAGTTTAGCACCGACTATATCACCATTAGCTAAAGCTTCAACTATATCATCAAGTCCAGAACGCATAGATTCAACTGCTGTTTCAAGACCTTTTACATATATTTGATCTCTTTCAATACCTTTTTTATTTAACTTACTTTCAATATAAGGCATAACAGCTTGCATTCCAGCACCACCTAAAAGACCTCCAATACCTTCAGTCCAAATATCAGCATCATTAAGATAACTTCCAACACGTTGACTAAAATCAGCAAGAGCATCTGTATCAGAAAGTAATCCAAAATCTCTACGAGCTGAATGAGCACCTTCTTTCATAGAAATACTCATTGTTATTTCATCAGCCATTTCAGCTAAAGAACCAGCAGCAAATCCACCAATACTTTTAAGAAGTTGATTACGTTCATTTTGAGGCATAGCGTTTAATGTACGAACTATAGCAAATTTATCACCAGTTGCCATAGCTTTACGTATATTAGCTCTAGTTGCATTACTGAGAGTTCTAGCGGTACCTATAATATTCATCCATTCAACTACATCGTAAGCTATATTAGACATAGATCTCCAATATCCTCTTGAAGCCGCAGCATCAGCATATTGATCAGCTAAACGTTCTATTGTTTCATCGTTTAAAGGAACTTCTTCAACTCCTCGCATTTTAAGAATAGGATTACCATTCTCATCGTATTCCGTATAGTTCTTATAATTATCAAGAAACCATTGACGTTCTTGTTCATAAGTGCCATAAGCTTCACGAGAAGAATCAAGAATACGACCTATAACAGCAGAACCATAAATGTCAGCTAATTTATTAGCTCTAGCAATGGCTTTACCTTTTTGGAGTTCAGTACCTAACTTAAATAAATCTTTAGCATATTTAGATTTACTACCGAGATTAACAGCATTTCTAAAGGCTTTACCTAATAATAAAGAAGCTCCACGTGCAGGTAACATTATACTAGCAGCACTACCTAGAACAGATGGAACCATAGAAGCCCAATAGCCACCACCTTTCATACGATCGAATAAACTACCTTGTTGAGCTTGTTCAGTCATATAAATAGGAAATGTTTCTCTAGTACCTTCATTAATAGAATTACCTATTCTTTCTAAGAAATTACGAGTATAAGCTTCATCATCGCCAAATAGTTTAGAAGGAAGTGCAAGTATAGAACCTGCACTTTCTATTGTACCTCCAATTATTTCTCCTACAGTTTGAACAAGAGCATTACCAATTCTATCCCAAATAGATTGATTTCTTGCTCGACTTTCAACATAATTACGATAATTAGTAGGAGTAATACCTATATTTCCATTATGCCTTTTAGTAAGATTTAGAAATTCTTTATTACTCATTCGATTATCAGGAGATTGAGAACCGATTTGATCGAATGCAGATTTAGTTACATCTGTATAATGAACTCTACCATCTTCACCAAATAAAGGCATTGTTTGATATGTTTTATCGTTTGGCATATTATCTGTTTAACATTAATACATCATTAGACCAAAAGTTTACATTATACGCAGCTTTTTGTTCAGGGGTAAGATACTGAGTAGGAACAAAATTATCTTTAAGTTCATTAGCATGATTAAGTTTATATACTAATGCCGGAAGATTTCTACGTAAAGCATCATCATTTTCAAAAGCGAAATTAAGATTACCTTTATTATATTCAATATCAACATATCTATTAATAGAAGGATTATATTGTTGAACATTAACTTTATAAACACCAGTAGGAGTTTTAGTTATATTATATTTAAAACTACCAGATGTTATAGGATAATAATTTCCGGTATCATGAATACGTTTATCTGCAACAATAGTTTCAATTGCTTGAGAAATATTTCCTACACGTTGATTATTAATGGTATTAAATCTATTTAAATCACGTGCATTAGGATCAGTAATTACAACTAAATCAGCACCAAGACCTTCAATATTTCCACTGAATGCCATAATTTCATTAGCAGTTTGTCTTTGATAAGTATCATAAGGGTTAGTCATAGCTTGATTATAAGAACATTGAGCACCTTTTCTCATGGCATCTCTAAGAGCCATATTTGCACCATCATCGTCTGTATATAAAATAGCTTCTTTTTGTACTTGATTCTCACCTTGTGCAGGAATAGTAACTTTAAGATATAGTCTTCCAGTAGCATCAGATCCTATAGATAAATTCTTAGATGATATTTGATAAGCTGCATTACTACCTGAACCACTCTTACGAGAACTAAATATATCAGCAAAATCTTCACTAGAAGTTAAAGGCATACCTATAACTTTTTCTAAGAATTTAGCTTTAGTAGGATCATCCCCTAAAGATGCTGTAGCAAAATTCCAAACACCAATATTATCCATTAGTAGTCTACCTATACCATCGAGAGCATCACTAAATGCAGCTTTGTTATTACTTATAGGAGTAAATAAAGTAATAGGTGTTGTTTGTAATTCATAACCTTTATTTTTAGCAGTAGTTAAAAATCTTTGTCTAATTATATTACGGATTTCATCTTTAGGATCATTAGGATTTTTACCATAACCACTTCTTGCTGTAGAAGAAACTAAATCAAATCCAATAAATAAATTATTATCATTTTCAAGATAACTATCATAAAGAATATCAGTTATAACATCTATTTTATCAGATATAGTTTCAGCTTTAGCAATTATATTTTTAGCTTTATTTTTATTTACATCATCTGATAAAGAACCTTTAACATCAAGAAGATCATTTATTGTAGCATTTATACTTTTAACATCATCCGCATTTGTTAAGTCAAATTGACTATAAATAGAATTAAGCATAGCATTATTTTGCTTAATAATATTTTCTGCATCAATAGCAGATTTCTCGGCTTGTTGATAAAGATTTATACTTGTAGGATCAGTAGTATTCGCATATTTAGCCATAGTAGCTTTAGCATTATTTAAAGCATCAGTTGCAGTTTTAATATTTGCATCTACTATAGACATCATTGCATTAGATGGAAGATTTGCTCTAGTGAATCCAATAGTTTCTGTCATTTGTCCTTTAATCTTCTCTAGTTGCTCTCTTTTAGCTTTAAGAGAATCAAGTAGAAGATTATCGAACCATTTAGTATCAGTTTTACTTTCAATAGCTGTATAAGCCCTAATTTTAGCCATATTTAATAATGCATTAATACTATTTTGAGTATAAGCATTATTATAAGCTAATCCCATTCGTTCTTGATAATCCGCATCAGTTTCACCTTCTTTTTGCATTAACTCCGGCATAGAGCGCATTGTACCTTCTTCTAAATATCGTTGCATTATTAGAGGATCACTCATAGCAATTTGCTTTTGTGCATCAGTAAGATTAGCAAAACTAGAGTTCATTAACATCACTTGTTGCATTTGAGAATCAGTAGCAACTTGTTGTTTAATCATATCAGTAACAAGTTGATCATTAGTACCACCTTGTCTATTATTAAGCCATTTATTTATTTCAGCTTCTTTAGCCATAGCTGTTCTAAATTCAGGTTTACTAGCAAGAACAGCACTAAATACTTCACGAATTTCATCTTCACTTACTGATTCAATTGTAGTATCGCGAGTTAGAACACCTGATAAATTACCACCTCTACCAGCAATAATTTTTTGAGCAATAGCTTGAACTTTAGGATCTATATTAATACCATTCATCAATTCAGTTACATCATTAATAAATTGAGCATTAAACACAGAACGTTTATCTGCTTTCCATGCTTTCATCATCTCAAGAAGTTCTTTTTGATAAACAGAACGATCATGACCTTTACCTAGAGCTGTACCAAAAGCACTAATAGATTGTTTACCATTACCTCCTAGACTACCTCCTGCTTCATTGAACCTTTCAAGAATCATAGCTCTATTTGCGGCTTTATATTCTTCAGATGCATCAGATTGTTCATTAGCTTGCATCATAGCATCAAATTGAGCTTTATTGCCAAGAATAGTTTTAACTCCTTCATCAGTTAAAAATCTACGAGCACCATCTGAAACAGCAGTATCTGCAAAGAACCAACCTCCATCTTCATCAACTTTCTCTTTAATAACACTTTGAGTTTCATCTATTTTACTTGCAAGAGCTTCTTCATCTTTACCTTGAATAGCATTATATTCAGACATCTTAATTGCCATTTCATTATAAGCATTTTCATTTCGAATAGCACGTTCTTGCAAAGAAGACATAACAGCAAGATTTTGATCCATCATTCTAGCACGAGGAGTAAACATATCTTGCATTTCATTACGTTTAAAGTCTTTACCTGACTTAACAACTATATTTTCAATACTATTTATGATTGCCATAAGAATTAAATTTATATATACAACAAAACTCCGGACGTTAATCCGGAGTTATAACAGCAGTTAATTAAGCACATCTTTTACCACCATATCTTTTCTTAACTTTACCACCACATCTTTTACCTTTAAGAACTACAGCGTCTTTACCAAAGAGTCTTGATATTTGTTTATCAGATAAATTCTTTAAGAAGCCTATAGATTTATCGTTAGATAATAGATGTAATATATTAGAATTACGCTTATCATTGAGAAGAGTATGATCATTAAGCATTTTCTGAATATCTCCTGTTAAACCTACAAGAGCATCTCTTATACCTGTATTGCCTTCAGCTAATAAAGAAGCAGCAAGATTAGCTTTCTCAAAAGCATCAACTTCATTCTCGTATTTAATCTGTTTGTCCTTAGCAGCAATTTCAGCATTCATTTGACGAGCTTGATTTCTAATATTAAGTTCTTGCATTAACTCATCTTGTTTTAGTTTACCTAAAACACTAGCACCTTTACTTCTAGCTCTAAGCATAGCTTGTCTTGCTACAGGGGCACTAGATGAATTAGATTTAACAAAATCTTCAATAGCAGAAATTTGATCAATAACTTCTCTTCTAGCAGCATCAGTATTTATATCCCATTCAAGATTTACATTATCAAGATATTCTCTTTTAGGAATTGGCATATCAGAAATGCTCTTAGCAAGTTTACGTTTACTACGACCTTGCATAATACTGCCTATAAGATTACCAGCAGCACCTATTAGATTACCACTCTCATCTGAAATAAATCCACCTAAATCATAACGTTTAGTTTTACCTCCACATCTTCTAAGCATCATAGGAGTCATAAGATAAGGATTAGGATTAATCATCTGTTTAGTTGGATTATCAACTTGAATATTTAAATCACTAAAAGGAGATACTTGAACAGAACCACCATCAGCTTTTTTAATTCTACCTCCACATCTCATTCCAACTTCGCTAAGTACTGCATCTTTTATATGAGGAGGTAATCCGGATACAACAGCTTGACGTTTATTCATAGCATCTTGAGCCATAAAATTAGCAATTATATTAGCTCCAATTGTAGCACCACTCGTAGCTCCTGCGTTTATAGTAGGTGTAATAGGAGATACAGTTTGAATATCCATTTCAGCAAATTGAGGAGTAGGTGCTACAGATTGTAAAGGTGGAATAGCTAAACCTCCATTAGGATATTTACGTCTATCTCCACAAGCAAATATAGAACCTCCAAGAGCAAATTCTTGTTTAGGCTCTGCAACATCACCTGCTTCAGCTTTCATAGCTTCTTGTTGATTATAAAGATTATTCAATTCAGCTTGAACTCCATTAATTTCAGCAAGAAGTTTATTGTGTCTAGCAGATTGCTTTTCAGTATTACGAGCATTAGTGTTACGATCTATAGCATAAGTACTACGATCTGTAAGTCGTAAAAGACCACCTAGCATTACAGAACTTTTAGCAAGTTTATCTTCAAGATAACCTTTATGTAACATAAGAGGTTTAGCAATATCTGCAAAAGTTCTATCTCCTAGCTTAAGAGTATCACTAAATATATAATCAGCATTACTTCCATTGAGTATTGCTTCACCACCTTCCACTTCTGCATTTGCTCCATAAGGAACACCACCTTGTTCATGACTAGGTCCTTCAACTATTGCCGCATTGGATGCAACTTGATTTATAGAACCTCCATCAGCATATCTTTTACGTCTACCTCCACATCTAAAAGCAAATTCATAATTTTCTTTTGTAGGGGTACCAATCATATTATATTGATTACTAACAGTTTGAGTATTACCTGTAGGTATTGGATTATCTCCATAAATATCTATAGGATTTGTATTAATTGTAATATCATTTAAAGCTTGTTGATCAATACGAATATCATCTTGACCAAGCTCATAATTCTTAGTAATATCTGCTCTAATGGCAGCTTCTCTAGCTTTACGTTTTTTTCTTCGTCCACCAAAAATACCACTAATCAAACCTGAAACACCACCGATAATACCTCCAATTACTCCACCGATTGCAGTTCCAACTCCAGGAACTATACTTCCTGCTGCGGCACCTACAGTAGAACCTATTCCTAAACCTTTAGCTAAACCGCTTTTAGTTTCAGCTCCTTGAATACCTTTACCTGCACCCCAGCTACTTCCAGTAACACTATTAACATTATCTCTAGCTCCACCTAGATCATAACGTCTACGTCTACCCTTAAGAGATTTAATAGTACCACCATAACGTTTATTTTTTTCTATCCACATATCTAATTCAGGATTATGTTTTCTAAGACCAATAATGCTTTTCATAGCATCAGACATTTTATTAATATCTGAACCAGCATCTCCGGCTTTATATACAGAACTATTATATTTAACAGGATTCTTTTGAAAATACTTTAAAGCTTGAATAGTAGGATCATAAGATTCAACATAGTTCTCGGCATTAATCATACCATTTACTAAAGCATTAGGTAGTTTACCTTCACTTAACCAATTATTAAGGCGTTTACCAAAGTATTCTTCACCTTTACGAGTTAGATTGATATTTTTACCACCAAAGCCATCATCTTCATATTCGAATAACTCTTTAGCATTAGCGTCTTTACCAACTAATTTAGATAAATACGTATTAACTTTAGTAACATTATCAGGATCTATATGATCTAATCCTAATAACTGAGCAGGATTATACGTATTACTTTCATTATAGGCTTTAAGATTTTCATTCATCGCTTTAGTTACATCTTCTTTAGAAGTTTCACCTTTACGACCTAGAAAACCTCGTAAATGAGGATTAACACCAAATGTAGATTCAGTATATGCTAGAGCAAGAGCTTTATCAATACTAGAACCTTTAACTTTCTTTGCAGCTCTAATTATATCATGTAAAGGAGTTGTTTTAATACGCATTGGAGAAATAGAATTTCCATGTTGATCTTTAGTAAGTAAAATACTATCATCGTCAGGATTATAATATCTATCTCCATTAGCTTCAAATAAAGCTGCACCATATTCAGTTTCAAACATAGCTTGTAAAGCTCGTGAAACTAAATGATCAGGATAATTACTATCAGGAATAATAAAATCAGAAGAATTCTTATTTTCACGAGCTATTCTTCTACTTCTATTATCTGCATAATCATCTTCAAAAGCATTTATGTAATCATAGAACTTTCTAGCAAGAGCAAGACGTCTATTTACATATTCTCTATCATTACTATTAGTTTTAGTTTTACTTTTAGGCATACTTAGTATATTAACAGAGTTCCTCTCGCTTCCACAAGCTCTTTCCCTACTGGGGTCTACAGAGTTCCTCTAAGTTCATAATCTAGTATTCTTAGTAACAACAACGTTAATATCATATAATCTAAGTTCAGCTTGTTTGATATTAGAATCTTTACCAGTAATATCAATATTATCTGAATACTTATCTATGATAGCATTAACATCAGTTTCATTAATATCTTCGTTAGTAGTAGTATCAATAAAACGATTTAAGTACACCATTGTTATATACCCGAACTGATTCTGAATCTTGCTGTATTCATACCATGCTTTAGGCTCATATCTCATTCCTAAGAGACGATCTATTTCAAAAGGTATATTAGATGGGTTAAGAATTTGGAACGCTCTATCGTTGTCTATATGATCTTCTATGAGATTCCATAAATAGCGTCCAGCTTTGTATTTAAGAGTATGGTCATCATACCAAGTTTCATCAAGAATCATAGGTAAAATACCAGTACTTTGAGTATCTGTATTAATCATTAGATAATCAATAGTCTTATCATATAAGAATTTAATCTTATCAGCAGTAAGATGATTCCAATTATGAACAAGTGCGCTATTCCATTCAATATGATTAAATAACTTACTAACAAGAGGTTCTTCATTATATATAAATTGAGCAATAGATGGCATTATCTTATTATCAAAATATATACATTTATTAGGTGCATTAATCTTATAAATCTTAGTATTATTTGTATCAACAACAAATGTACCTAAACGATTCGACCAAGTAATAATAGGATTATAAGAGTGAAAACTAATCCAAAGATTAGTCTTAAGATTATATGAAATCGTATAAGTATTATCTGGATTATTGGAAACAAATATGATACGACTATTATAATCATCGAATATAAAGAAATTACCATTAGTATTTAGAGGATTAATAGCATTTTCTTTAATATATTCTTTAAACCAACCTTGAAGACCTATAGATGAAATATCAGATACATCTGATTCACCTTTAACATGATATATAGTACCTGTAAAGTTATCACAAACAAAATAACCATATCGAGTAATAATAGAAGAAAACTTATTATTACATCCGATCTTACCGGTATTATTAAAGATAATTTCAATAGGAGTTCTTTCAAAAATATCGCTAGTACCAATATAAGTTCCATCTTCTTCTTGATTAAGACTATCTTTAACAGATGTTACAAATAGAGTATGTTCCATTTGAATATAAAGAGATTTAGCATCTGATAAAAGATTTACAATAGAACCTTTAGTAATAGGAATATCTTTATAAGAATCAGCTTTAAATTTACGCCAACCAATATCATTCGATTCCATATTATTAACATTAGAACGAATAATTCTAGCAGCAAATGTATCTTTTAGATTATCAGTAGATTTAAATTGAGTAATATCATTGAAACCTTTCCAATTCATTTCAACATCATAAGCACTTCCGTCTTCTGTATGCCAAAAATTATCAATAACATAATCTCTATAACCTAAATCAATAATAGAATCATAATCAAAAGTAGTCGGATATATATCCATAGTATGAGGGGCATATTCCTCACTAAGACCACTTGTGAATTTATTGATAATAGTATTGATATTAAATTTATTAGCTTTACCGGAAAAATTATTATTAGCCGTAGTACCTTTATATTTAATAATAGAACTATTTACATTTTTACCACTATGAAGTGCAAGAAAATTCATTCTACTTTTAATATAATAAGTAATAATCATACGATGAATATGATAGATATTATTATTATGATGAGTAGCATCTCCAACATTATTGAATTTATTTGAAGGACAAGTGCAACGTTGAGTAACACAGGCTGGAAATGTATCACCAATAAGAATAATTTCATCAGTATTCTCTATAGGATATATACTAGATGCAGCAACTAAAGATAAATTAAATAAATCAGGTACAGGAATTGTATTAACGTCATAATAACGATTTAAATCTACAATACCTCTATTAAATATAGTAAACGTATCAAAGTTATAATATTTTTTATTCTCATTATAAAGAAGAATCCAATTAGAATCATCTTTATTAGATACTTCAATAATAATAGAATTATATTCTTCAGCTGTAAGAGTCTTAACAGTAATTTCACTACTTAAAACTATAGTAGCTTTTTTTTCATCTGTTATAACTTCCCAAGTGCCTTCTGAATTTTGTTTTAAATATTCAGCATTATTATAACCATTAGCGTATATAAGTTTCTCTTTAATAGTAGTTAATTCTTGTCTATAACTATCAGAATCATCATCTTTGGTTATAACAGAAATAACTCTAGTTTGAGTTCTTACATCTCGTTTAATACCATCAATTTCTTCATCAGCTTGTTTATAAACAATATCTGTAAGAGACTCGTTAGGTAAACTAGTTCCACCTTCGCTATCAGTACCTTCTTTAGCTAATCCAAAGATATTTTCTTGAAGCATAGTAGAACCATTAATTAATTTGAAACTACTATCACATCCAGCATTAGATATAGCACTATTATTAATAGGATAAAAATCTGCATTAAGAATTGTAGGATATGGAGCATTATTCGCAATATCTGTAGTTTCTGTATCAAGAATAGAATGAACAAGATCTCCAGATTCCCAAGGACCTTTGATATGATCTCCCCAATCAGTAAACATATTAAAATCTTTACTGGTCTTAGGCATATCAGTCTTCTTAGTATATTTACTAAGCCTATCAAAAGCACCTAAATATTCACCAGCGTTAATTGATTTATCAGGAGTATTAAGATTCTTGCCATTAAGAAGATTTTCTTGAATAAGAGAATTTAATCTAGCTCTATCTCCTGCATTCCATGCTTGATGAATGGCATCATTTCCCCATTCAGTACCAGAACCACCTTCATAATTATTAAGGCATATCTTAGCTTCTTTATTATACCTAAGACCTTTAATGTAGAATGAAGGTAATACAGTATTAGTAACAAGATATTCGATAGGATATAGTCTAAAACGACTTGCGGATCTAAAAGGGTCTTCATAATTATCCCCAATTACATCATTAGTACCTATATCTCGAATAGTAAAACATTGCGAAATCCAGTTTGAAATCTCAGGTGTAGATTTAGCATAATAAATAGCATAACTCTTAATACTATTTTTAAATTTAGTAATATTAATATTAGTATTAAAAGCTGAAACAAAAGTATTCATATTAACTTTAGCTCCATACAAATCAAGAGTTTTAGTTTTAGAAGCATTGATTATATGAGCATAAGTTCCACGAGAATTTTTAATAGGAAAACTATTTATATATTTACCTTTATGATCTATAAAAGTAATAAAGAAATAATAAACTTCATCTTCCTTAAAAGAACCACTATTAGATATATCTTTAGATTTAAAGAAATCTCCAACTTTACCACTTCCACTATGAGGAGTAATAGAAGTATTAACAAAATCTTTTACACCACTAAATTCAGCAAACTTAACAAAATCAATTTTAATTTTTTGAAGAAGAAGTTCACCATCAATACTTGTGAAGAAATCAGTAATATCTTTATATTCAGGAGTAACAACATTACCTCTAAGAAGATAACCATCAAAAGATGTTTGAGCTTCATCTTTAGTATAAGCGGTATTACTTATAATTATATCATCTATAGAAATAGATTTCATCTTAGATATAGTAGTAAAATCAAAAGTACTATTAACAGATGGAATATTAATTTCAAAAGTTTCATAACATTCTTCTGTAGTAGGACTTTTATATACTATAGCTAATTTGTAAGTACCTGCTTTACTAAATTTAAATCTAAATCCCTTTTTAGTTACATCCCCTATAGCAATGTTCTCACCATAATCAGGAGCAGCATAATATACAGGAGATAATAGAGAATAATCACTATATGTTCCATCATGTAATTTAATAGATGTTGCGAATTGATAACCTCCAGCTTTAAGACCTCCAGCAATAATATTAACATCTAATGTGGGAAATACTATATCAGGAATGAGATTAAGAATATATTCAAAACCTTTTTTAAATGTAATTGTAGTAACATTATCTTCAATAATAGGATTTTCAATATATCCTTTATATTTACTTTGAGCTTCTGTAATATATAGAATACGAGTTTCATTATCACTAGATACACCTTCAGTAAATGTTATAAATAAATTAGTTTCATCAATATATGTGAATGTACCACTAATAGGATGATCTATAGTAAAATTAAAGTTACCTTGAAATACAATAGTTTTAATATCATCTTTATCTTTAGTTGTTTGATATATATAAACTATTTTATCAGGAGTACCTTTAAAAAACAAAATGACGCCTAACGGAACTTCAATTTTACCAACTAAAGTTCCGTAGACGTCTAAGTCTTTTTTATAAACCTCAAAACCATTCTCGTTAATCAGAGTATTACCATCATCATTATACATTATATTTAATGCAAATGACTTAACACCATTTCTGACTGCACCGGGATTAGCATTAGGATATAAACCATCATTTATATTCATAATTAATTCACATAACGGTTTTTCATGTTTAAGAAGAAGTTCAACATAGATTTACTGCAATCATCTCGTTTATCTTTAGTAAGCCTATTGCAAGCATTTCGAACTTTTATTTTAGCATCATCGTATGCTAATGCCGGATTAATGTAAGGATTACTTTCTTTTAGATTCATAACTGGATGGCGGTAATTACGTTGAAGAATACGCATCATAACGAAGTTCTTTAAAGCATCAATAAGAACATCATTATTAGGTATAAGAGGAACATTGATTTTAAGTATCTCGTCTAGTGTCATTGGCAACCCACGATATAACAGTCCTAACGTGCCTTTTCTGACATTCAGATGCAAGTATGACCCGTTAATCGAGTAAGTATATAAACTCTCTCTAGTGGCTCGTATGAAGTCAAAAACAACGTTTTCTGTCAGATTCCAGCCTATCGGAAACGAAACGGCAAGTGGTATATAGTTTCCACTATCATGTTCAAATGGAGCAGGATTAGTAGTAAAATCAGCACGTTTTTCACCAATAGTAACTAAACGAACATTTTTACAACCTTTAGGAAGTTCACAACGATAATCATCAAAATCAATAGTTTCTCCTATGTTAATATAATGTTGCTGAATATTTAAATCAGCAAGAGCTTCACATATCCAAGTAGGAATACGAGTAATGAAATCCATAGAATGAACATCATAATCTTCAATAATCCTATGAATAACAACACTAGAGCTAATCAGATTTTGGTCTAATGTATTCATCTACTTCATTGTTTTTAGTACGTTCACGTTTACTCTTAGCATGAGGATACCTATCCATAATAGTAGGATCATGCTGTCGAATATATTTAAGTTTAGCGTCAAATGCAAGATTATCAGCTTTAATAACTTCCTCTATTGTCTTATATTTAGTAATCTTACTATCAGTATTAATATTAATATGACAATGAGTAGGATGATATTTATAAAATATTTGATTAGGTACAACATCTACACCCATTCTATGACGAATCCATTTACAAAACCAATAATAAGGATTATCAGATTTAACTTTCCAATTTTTACCATAAGGATTAAGAAAGCTCTGAACTTCAATACCAGCAGCAATCATTTCATCTCTAAGACGAAAAGAAGCAGCCCAATCAACAGATTCTCTAGCAACAGCGCGTTGTACTTGATAAGTACCAAGATATGTACCAAGTGAAACACTACCACCACGTATCAGAGTTTCTATAAGACTCTTATTAAGACTTCGTTGAATCTGATTAAAAATACTATGAGGAATACGACACATCCAATCATAATATCTAATAATAGCAAGTAATTTAGGAATACGAACTGTACAAAGATAAGCAAATCTGTTATAAGTAATACGAAGAGATACTGCTTTAGCTTCGTTACTCCAATCAAGCTTTCTTAGAAGTTTAACTCCTTTTACTTTCTTACCCAGAATCATATTATCAAGTAACTCTTTAGTTATCTTGTTAGATTCAAGAAGATTCAGATTAGCATAACAAATATTAGCTAGATTATTACGTCTAACATAAGTATTATGCAAATCTTTACTAAGTTTCTCAATAGTATTATAGCAATACTCTTGATAGTCGTGGTAATAGTGTATAGATTCCATATAGTTTATTCTACTTTATTATGGATTAAACGTTGAGTTCCATTAGGATCATTAGGGGCATAAGTGCTATCACTAATAATCTTAACTTCATGTTCTGTAGGCTTAATACCAAATTCAGTTCTTAGAACCTCATATGTTATTCTTTCTATCATATCTGCTGGAAGTGGAAGTTCAATATCTTGACCATCATCTTCCATATACATAGTAATAACATCTTCAGGATTTTCAGCTACAAATACAATCGTTACAAACTTATAATTTTTAGCATCAATCTCAAAGTTTTTGAGAGTATTTTTGATGACAATTTTAAGTTTACCATTAACGATTTGATAAACTCCCCAAACCCCAGTAGGGGAATAAACTGTGGTCAAGAGAGGAACTATGCTATTACTAGCGTATTTATATGTAATAAAACTACCATCATCATGTTGTGTATATACATGAAGAAATGGCGCATCATTAGGCATACGTAAAGGCGTTGGAATTCGATGCTCAGTAGTAAGAATCATATCTTTAGCACCAATTCCAGCATAGGTATTTTCTAAATCAGTAAGCGGAATACAGATTAAAGGAACATTAAAGCTAACTTTAAGAACCTCATCTACACCATTACGTTCAATACTTTGACGAATAAAAGTAGCAAAGAGAGACTTACATGCACTCTTTGCTCTTTCTTGAATGCTATGATCACCCGGCTTACCTAATATATTAGAAATTTTACTTCCTAGTTGATTAAGTGTTGCCATAGTAATATATTAAACAATTCGCCAAGTTTTATTAGTTGAAATACCTAACTCTTTAGTTTCACCACGAGGAATGAATTTCATATGATTAGTTGAAAGTTCAAGTATTGGAGTATCTGATCTAGAACCTTTTATAATAGGACGATTTTTAACAGGAACAACTCCATGCCAAGGACCGCAATTAACATATTTATTAGTAACTCGGATAACGTTCTTTAGATTTTTTGAACCTCTACCACACCTAGGAGGTAAACTAGTTCTTGCGTAAATAACTGTCATGGTATATTAGTTTTTATGAGTGTCTTCTGTCGCATCTATAACCATAGTCATATTGCGAGAAATACGATTGTGATTTTTCCAAAATATTTGCATCATATCAGTACTAGGTTCAAAGTCTTCTTCAAACTCAGCACTTAAAAATCCAATAGGCATATCAGTTTTAAGATCTCTAATGAGAATACTAACAGCAGTATTACAATCTCTTGATTTAAGATCACCAACGTACATACTAGAATGATATTTAGTAAGATTGCTCATACGAAATACATACTTGCTATCTCTATATAAACGTAGAATCGTATAAGGCATTATAGATGTAAGAACATTATTATAACGAACCTTATAAGGATTTGTTATACTAATATCATAATCTTCTGCAATAACAGTAAATTTATCCATGTTAATACCATTACAAAATTTACCACCATTATGAAAGTATGCTACATAAACACCTTTAGCATTTAGAGCATTCCTAACATTAGAAGCTATTTTATCTAATTGCATCCAACATTCAGCTTTAGATGCTAGAATATTAGTTGTAATCTTACGACGTTTTTTAGCAATCCATTCTTTAACGAAGACAACACCTATAGATGAAACGATAACACCAATCAAGTTTAATATAGCAATAAAAATACCACTCATTACACAATTTGTTTTATAATTCATATTCGTGTATTTAGAAAGTTGCTATAAACAAAAAAATCCGACTACTAGCGGAACTAGCAGTCGGATTAGGAATAATTAAAATTGCCTTAATATAAATAACATCTGTGACTAAATGCTATTGTATGAACTTCTTCCAAGGAATATCTTCATCTTTACCCTTAATATCAGCAAGCCATCTTTGGAATGCTATACCTTCATATCCATCAGGATCAGTGAGGAATAGATAAGCATAAATAGCACATTCATGATGCTCAGTAAATAAGCGACCATAGAAATCAGCGTATGCCATATTCATCACGTAGGTAACATCATGCCAGTTAGCATTGTGAATATCATTCATATTATACTTATGCCAAATCTCTTTAACCTCCTCTAAAGTATAATTATGATGAGTACCATTACGATTTTCCATTTTAGAAACAGCCCATTCACATAAGTCTTTAGTAAAATGCTTACCGTAAAGTTCTTTATATTTTCGACAATCCCTCTTTCTTACATCTTCGTTTTCGTGAAGCATTTCAGTATGCTCATGCGGGTCTTTCATCATGACTTACATTATTTTTAAGAGAGTTATCAATTTCACGTTTAAGGTTCTGAAAAGCCGTAGCTTCAAATTCAAAACCAAAGATATTTACAGAACCTTTTGCAGTAGCTTTAGTTATAGCTGAATCAAGATAACTATTAACTACTTTAGGTATCTGTTCATCTGGAATGAACTTAGATAACTTAGCCAATTGAGGCTTAATAATATAATCAAGTGTAGGCTCAATAATAAAATCTAATTCATTAAGAACATTATAAGTAGATAAATCTAAACCAAAGAAACTACTCATAAATTTACCAATACCTGAAGTAACAGGAATCTTAATTCCACCTCCAATAGTTTTAACTATAGGAGTAAGCCATTTACGTACAGCTACTGCAACAAGTTCTGCATTATTCATATCGTTCTAAGATTAAGCGTTAGCGGCAGGAGTTGTAGCATTCGGATCTGGTACAGCAGGACCAGCAGCACGAGCAGCTATTTCAACTACCGGACAAATTTGAGTTGCATCAATCTTCTTGATATAACGAACATAATTACACTGACCATAATCAAAAATTTGATCATCAGCAGCTTTACGACGTTCAGCTTCAAGAGCGATAGCAGATTTCAAATCACCTCTAACATCTAAGAACTCACGAGCTACCTCTTTCTTGAAACACTCAATATCTTGTTTGTTAAGAGCAGACTCTTTATCCAAACGAGCAAGAGTTTCGAAAGTAATTCTGTCATTAGCTTGTCTAGTCTCACGTTCTTCTTTAACTAAAGCCAAAGCCTCTTTAAAAGTATTGATTCCAACAGAATCAGCATATCTTTCTGACTTCTCTTTAGCTAATTCAGACATTAAACTAGAAACAAATTGACTTTCAGCGAAAGCAGCAGTACCAGCAACTTGATTATTACCACAAGCTCCACCAAACCAATTTTTCAAACCTAATCCTGCAAAAGCAGCAAGACCTAGAGAACCTGCAACAGTGTTGTAGTTAATTTGTCCCTTCGGAACTTTAACCCCAGTTTCATTTTCGTTAGTCATAATAATTATTTGTTTTAATGCACCTCGACATTGAGATGCACAACAAATATATTACTATAATCAGCAATGATAAGAATTAGACTTATAACATGAACATTAATATCAATACTTGAATTTTGTATTCAAGGATTCTCTTTTAGCAATAGCTTCATCAATTTTCGCATTAATGGAGGGAACACTAATGTAATTCATAAAAGTAACATAACCTATATGATAAACATCAGCAATTTTATTCTTCCAAATCCAACGATAACTTCTATCATCATTGATATAAGTTTTAGCAATATCCTGAATATCTCTAATTAACAAGAGTTTATTCAAATTAGTATAAGTCACAGGTGTCATACTGGGAAATTTAAATCATTAATAGAACGTTTAGTCGATGATATAAGCGAGCAATGATTTTCCCTTATACGACAAAAAGAAGCACTAAACAGATTAATAATAGTACTTCATTAGTCCGCGATTATACGCTTTTAGAATCAGCAAAACGCTGAGTAATACGTTTAAATATAGGTTTAAGAATCAAATCATATCCAAACGTAGAAATAAGAAACGAAAGCAATACTGTTTCAAGTGAAGCATCTAGTTTAAATACATAAAGGATTGCAGTAAGAATACCAACAATTAAAGTAATAATACTTTTAGCTTTTCTCGAAACTTTGCATTTAGTTATGTTAGATATTGTCTGTATAATGCCGTATGTTGTTAGACATACTATAGCAATATAAACAATACTAATAGATTGAATTAGTTGTAATAATAATGTATCTTCCATCAAACATCTTATCTATTTGTATAATAAATATTCATAGTTTGAGTACCAGCTTTAATACCGAGAATTAATTTTGCATTAGAAATTTCTGGATAACCATTACCTAAATTTAATAAGACTTGTTTTGGATTAGTAGTATTTATTATACCATTAATATATGGAGATCTATCACTACCATCATCCATTTCTAACTTAATTTCATCTACATCTATATTAAATTGAAATAAAAAATTAGTAGCACCAGTACCTATACCCGGATAAGTCATTTCAACAATAGCTCCAAAATCAGTATTTATTTCAGCTAAATATTGATTAGAAGAAGTAAGATTATATTCTTTACCACCATTAGTATCTATCACTTTTGCAGGAGGATAACTTTGACCTTGTTGACGTACATGTTGTAATATAAGTCTATTTGATTTTTGACTTATATCAATAGTTTTATTAATTCCCCCCCCCCGTAACAGTAACAACACCTTCACGAGCAGGATTTATATAATTATCATTAGCAGTTACATCAAAACTGCCATTATTTGTTCCACTTGCAGGACTAACAGAAATCCAACTAGGTTTAGCCATAATAATTACGTTTAATGATTAACTAGTTTATACAAGAAAAGGTCTAGTAGATACCTTAGTACCCACTAGACCCACAATATTCAAATGAAAGTTAGATTATGAAATCGTCCAAGCGGTATTGGTAGTAATCGTAATCTGTTTCGTTTCACCAGCAGCAGCAAAAGTCAAAGAAGTTGGAGATACAGACAAAGTAGCATCACCGGCAGCTTGAGTTACTGTATATTTCTGTCCATTAACAGTAATATGCCCGGTACGAGTACTAACTGTCGGATTAGCAGCAGCAGTAAATGTAATCTCGAAAGAATAAACATCACTTGCTCCCGGGTCACCTTCGATAGCTGCACCTGAATTATATTGTTTAGTAGCAACTACTAATTTATCAGCAGTCAACCAATCTGAAGCATCTGAATCAACAGCAAACGTAATAGAAGCCAAGTTAGCATTACCTGTAAACGTCTTAGCTTCACCTGTTTTAACGAAAGCTAAAGATTGAGTAGTAACATCCCAAATGTTAGAACCTAACTGTTGTATTGCAACCTCTTCCGTTAAGTCTTCAACTGCTACAGTAATAGATCCTGAACGACCTTCACGTCCTTTATAAACAGGAGCAGTAACATCAACTTGTGAGTTACCAGTACCATCAACAGCAGATAACGTAATCCAACTAGGTTTAGCTTTTAACGAATAAGCCGCACGCATAACCGGAGCACCAACTCCATCAACTAAACCACCAATTTCAACAGCAGTTGCTCTTTCATCTAAAGAAGAATTTGAAACCATAATAATGACAATTTAATTATTTATAAATAGGTTTTGAGTTCCGCACGCTTCCACATCACCTTCTCTACTGGGGTTTGCAGAGCGTTGCGGAACTTTTAATAGTTTAAGAAACAGTCCAAGAAACATTAGAAGTTACATTAACAGTTTGAGTACCTCCTGATGCCTCAAATTCAAGACTTGTTTTATCAAGATTCAAATAAGGATCTTGTTCAAATGTAGCGGTATAAGTAGCATCTTTAGTTACAGTGACTGTCCGCGTAGCACTCGTATTATCATCACTCCATTTAACAAAGTGATAACCGGAATTAGCCGTAGCTTTTAGTGTAGCTGACGCATTGTAATTATAAGTACCACCACCACTAACTGTACCACCTGTACCAGCAGTAACTGTCAATTTATACTGTCTAGTAGATGCAGTCCATCTAGCATACCAAGTCTTATTACCAGTACATTTTGTTGAAGTAGTCAACTGAGTACCACCTGTTGAAGCATCAGTATCGAACCAACCTGCAAATGTATAGTTATTAGCCGCAGTAGAAGCTCTACTTGCCGTAGGTAATGTACTAAGTGTAGCATTATAATTTAATGTTTTAGTTGTATCACCTGTACCACCATTTGCGTCAAATGTCCAAGTATAAGAATTAATAGTCCAAACAGCATAATATGTAACATTAGCTGTTACTTTAGTTGTTGTATTAATGTCTACTGTACCTGTCTTAGAAGTAGACCAACCTTTAAAAGTATATCCTGTTCTAGTAGCTGTAGGTAATGTACCTAAAGCATCATTATAATGGAATGAACTAGAAGACGTACTAGGAGTACCTCCATTTCCATCCCAAGTAACAGTATAATTTATATAAGTTGGAGTCCATCTAGCATACCACGTTTTATTAGATGTTACCTTAGTAGTAGTAGTTAATTGAGTTCCTCCACTAGATGCAGAAGTATCAAACCAACCCGCGAAAGCATATGTATAAGTGTTATCCGCATTTCTAGTACAAGTAGGTAACGTTCCAACAGCAGTATTATATTCTTTAGTTATAGTTGTAACAGAAGGAGTATTACCACCATTCTTATCAAATGTAAACGTATAACTGTTGATAGACCATCTAGCATACCAAGTTTTAGTTCCAGTAACTTTAGTAGTTGTTGTAGCTTGAGTACCTCCACTTGCAGCAGATGTATCAAACCATCCAACAAATGTATAACCTGTACGACTAACAGTAGGCAATGTACCAAGAGCTGTATTGTAAGCTTTTGTTATAGTTGCGGGACTTACAGTTCCACCTCCATTTGCATTGAAAGTATGAGTGTAAGATTTAGTACTTCTAGTAACATAAGCATAATAAGTTACAGTTCCTTCAATTGCAGGAGTTTCTAAAGTTAATTCAGAACCAACTTTAGTTCCACCACCATTAGCAGCAGTATACCATCCAACAAACGTATAAGTAAATTCAGCTGTGTTATCAGGCATAGTCAAAGTACAAGATCCTTTAGAATTGTATGCAATACTTTGACTAGTTCTGTTCAAAGTTCCATAAGTTGTTTGATAACTTACAGTATAACTTCGAGTATTGGACGTCCAATGAGCATAAACAGTTGTATCTTTAGCAGCCATCTTAGTGGCAGCAGTTACTTGAGTTCCTCCTGTTGCAGCGGTGTACCATCCAGCGAATGTATAAGTATATTGTGCATCAGAAGCTCTAGTAGGTGTAGGTAACGTACCATAAGCTGAATTATATTCAAGATCTTTAGACGTAGGAGTTACAGTACCACCATTAGGATTAAATGTTAAAGTATAACTATTAATTGACCATTGAGCATAATATGTAATATCTTTAGTTACAACAGTTGTAGTAGAAATTTTAGTTCCACCACTAGAAGCTGTGTACCAACCAAGGAATGTATAGCCTGTTCTAGTACAAGTAGGAAGTGTACCTAAAGCAACATTGTATTCTTTAGTAATAGTAGAAGGACTTGGAGTTCCACCGCCATTACCATTAAACGTGACTGTATAAGAACGCTTAGTAGCTGTCCAATGAG
>OATI01000138.1_pt1 | contig 94312 bp, 88 predicted proteins | sample 1494981 | NCBI WGS metagenome assembly OATI01 (sample SAMEA2579952, study PRJEB22360) | human gut metagenome
CCCCGCCGACCCGCCGCCCTATTAGGAACCGTCGCTCGGGGCATCCTGCGGAACGTTGGTTATGCCAAAGAATAATCAGAGGATCAGTGACTATAGGGCACTTTTAGGGCACCTTTTCGTAAAAAGCTATGATAAGTTATACGATTAGCAATTGAAAAATCCTTTATTTCTGGGCTTTATAGTATATTATAAAACAATATAATCTAACAGAATAGTCCCTCATTCCTTTAGATAACTATAAAACAACGAAACCCGTTAGCCGAAAGGTTAACGGGTTTTCGCTGTTCCTGCATCTCCCCAAAATGCTTTTTGGACAAATTCGGGGCAAATTTTTCTAAAAGAATATCTGTTGATTTTATTCTTTAAATAATATCTTCCTATAAGTTTTGCAACTTTTCCATTTCTGATTTTGCTTTGTTGTCTGTAAGTTGTATTGGCTTATTACAATCTCCTTCTGCATTTGATAATACTAACATAATTTTCATAGCTGCCACTTATATTTCAAATTATTTGCATATATGGATTCTGACAAAATATCTTGTCATGCAAACAATGTGTTTGATAAAATAAGACGAGGCACTACATGAGAATGGTAGGCGGTTAGTCCTTCAACAGGGGGACTGAACCCTCTGATTACATAGAAATCTTGCATGCAGGAAATCTGGGAAAGGAGGGCTTGACTTATGAGCGATTTTGAAATGCTCTCCATCGTACTAATGATACTTAGTATTATTGTAACGATTCTGATTGCATATATTAATCAATCAAAAAAGTAACCGCCCCTCAGCCAAAGGATTGCGGTTACTTTTTTGTAACTTATTAAATCTGGACTAACCAACTATCAGTAGTGCCTTATTTATATCTATAATATACCACCCGTTAAGCACATTGTAAACATGTAACTTTGTAAATATGTAAACATTTCAAACTGTTTTCGGACTTTTTAACACATTATAATACTATATAAATTAGTTCAATAGTACCTATTTCCTCTTTAGATAACTATTTTTCTTTCATCAAAACTGAAGAGTCAGCGAAACTGCCTTTGAATTTGAACTGTTTAGAAACCATGTTCCAGACACATGAATTGTCACACAGACAATGTCTGAGAGTTTGATGTATTTCCTCTATACTACACGCTTTATTATGTCCCGCAGAAGTTACTTGATTTCTACGGGACATTTTCTTACTTTCTGGCAAAATGTATCTGCCGCAGTTCCTCTACATCATCACAGATCGGATGCAACGGACACAGATCGCAATCCAGAATAATATTTTTCAAAATATGGTCAAATGCATTTGTGATCTCATCCACCTTTTTCCCCTGTGCGATGAGCTGGTCCATCACCGGAAGCTCCCGTGTGATAAACAGAATCTGGACATGCTTTGCCTGAAATTCTTCCTTATATCTCTGAATCATCAGATTGCCGACCGTTGCAAAATCCAATCCTTTTTTGACTGCTTTTTTACTCACTCGAACCTGCTCTTTTTGATCCATGCTGGACGACAGCATCATATACCCTTCCGGAATGATCTTAAATTTTGCAAATTCCAGCTTTTTGATCCGCTGGTACGCTTTATCCTGGTCTTCAATCGGATCTATCTGAATCCATGTGATCCTGGTAAACGGGACACTTTTTTTGATTTCCGGAAGATCCGGTCCATATAAAAGGATCTGATCTTCCGAAATCAGTTCTTTTGAAGAGGTCACTGCCTGATAGCAGGTAGAAGGCTGAGAACGGATTCCCAGTTCAAATGCTACTTCTTTTTGGAGAAGAAATTCATTCTCTTTCAGTAAATTCCATGATTTTGCATGATTTCTGTTCAACTCTTTTGCCGGAAAAGGTTTCAGTAATTCTCTTGTCTTCTCAATAACTTTATCATATACCTGCATAACTAAATGTGATCCTCTACTTTTTTCGTCTCATGATAATGAAGCAGCTTGTCATAAATAAATTCGATCAGCTTGGAATCTGCATTGGTCATATAGATGGTAAACAAAACCGCTGTCACTGCACTCACGGCAAGAAACACTTTTGCAAAAAATCTGACTGTTTTTTTCATCCGGATCGCCCCTTCCTTATAAGTCTAATCCCTTTTGTCTCGCATATTCTGCCGCTCCGAGCGCACCCATCAGCTGTGGATCGATCTTAAGTTCTATGACCTTCATACGGAGCACCTTCTCAATCGCTGCTTTTAATCCTTGATTTTTCGCACATCCGCCCGTCAGTGTGATCGCATCTTTCGCTCCGGCTTTTTTCGCCATTACAAAACAGCGTTTTGCAACTGCCTGCTGAATTCCTGCCGCAATTTCATTCTGCGGTTTTCCTTCTCCGACCAGTGTGATAACCTCAGACTCTGCAAATACCGTACACTGTGCCGTGATCGGAATCACATTTTCCGCTGTAAGACTCAGCTTTGAAAATTCTTCCAGAGACATCTCGAACGCATTCGCCATGGATTCAAAGAAACGCCCTGTACCGGCCGCACATTTGTCATTCATCGCAAATGTTTTCACCGTTCCGTCCGTATCAACCGCAATTCCTTTTACATCCTGTCCGCCGATATCAATGATCGCCCGCACCGACGGATCTGTCACATGCACACCCATTGCATGACAGCTGATCTCGGAAATATTTTCATCTGCCTGCGGTACTTTGTTTCGCCCGTATCCGGTTCCGATCAGATACGTCAGATCGGAAATCTCCTTCAGACCGGCATCCGCGATCGCCTGATCCAGCCCTGCCTTGGCGCTCTGCGCACTGTTGATCTTACTCTTGATCGTATTTGCTGCAACGATTGCCCCATTCTCATCCAGAATCACCGTTTTCGTATAGGTCGAACCTACATCACATCCCCCGAAATATTTCATCTTTTTCCCTCCTTACCAGGTCAGTTCATCACTGTAATCCAGATAGGTCGGATCCAGTGGTTCTTCTCTGAATACCGTTGACATATATTTGTTCACTGCATCGCGCATTGCTTTTCTGGACACAGTTCTCGGATCCATCAGGTCATGCTGTACCCAGATCAGATGAATCCCCCGCTCTCTTGCCTGATCTTCAAACAATCCGTGAAGACCGCCAAAGTTTTTGCAGGAAACATGATCGTACATGATCACAATATTCGCATTAAATTTCTCACACATTTTCCAACATTCATCCAATGCATTGACATATCCGCCATTGCTGTGCGAACGCATCATCATCCGCTCGTATGCCATTGCCATATCTGTAAGTGCTTGTTCTTTATCTCCGATGTGATAGAAATGATAGCTCAACATACTTTCCATATCGACCAGTGTACGGATTCCCCATGTATGTTCTGCCCAAGTCGTAAAATGTGTATAATAATGTGCCGGACAGCACCATACGATCGCACGGTATTTATAATCTCTTCTGTCTGCTTCCCGGTCCTTTTCATATCCTTCGAGCATCATCTTTGTCACTTTTTCATCCTGCTTTGTCATAAACGGATCCAGACAGGCCGCAGTCTGGAATTCATATTCCCTCTGCAGGGACAGCGCACTTCCTATCACCTGCGGATATGGGGTACAGTTTACATCCCATTTATCCAGCATACACTGCGTTGTCTTATTATATTCCTCTGCCTTTTCCCAGAATGCATCCCAGTCCCATTTCACATGGTAAGTTTCTTCAATAAAACGGATACAGTTTTTCAGATCTTTTACTGCATAAGCATTCGTCTCCGGTTCATTAAACCGCTGCGGCGGGGTCAACGTAAAGCTCGGCAGTTTTTTCATATAGCGATCCATAAACAGAGCCGCGCCGAGAGATCCGTCACACGGCATAGAACTTGTGATAAAAGAACTTCCCACCTGCGGATAGTCATCCACAATCGCACATCCAACCTCTGCGGATGGAAGCGGACACACATCTGCCGCCAGTCCCATACGCTCTGCCGCATCTACGTACATAATATTTGCATTCTGGTCCACCTCTCCAGGCAGGCAGACCGGTGACATGGCAATATCGATCCAGTCCAGCATCGGAAAACCTGCCATAATGATCGACGGGGTCATCTCGTCAAACATCACCGTCTTTGCACGTAATTTTGCAGCCCGTTTATTATTTGGTGAATTGAGATTCTCATCTCGTTCAATGATCTTGGCGATCACATCTACCGAGTTATGTACCACTCCGTAAAACTGTTCCTGCGTATAACGGAGCTGTTTTCCGCGCAGCCCCAGCTTATGGCGATCCAGCATATTCGCCACCGTCAGATAAGAAGCCATCCACGGGTAACGCACAAAAGATTTCGTCAGAGCCACCGGATGCTTTCCGAGTGTCACTGCCATATATCCATATACCTTCAGCCAGGAGGCAAAATCATACGCTGTATCTCTTACCCCTTTCCACTCCCTCTGGTTCAGAGAACGGTACCCTTCCGTATAGTAATCTCCAAGCCCTTCATTATGCAGCTTTACCCTTGGTTTTGCATAATGCCTGACATCCTTTACAATCCCCGGAAGTGCTAGTTTCAACTTCTGGATTTTTGTTCCTCGTCTCATTTTCCGGCCTCCTCTCTGCGCGCTTTGATCTTCTTGATTTCCAGACTCTCCACAAATGCCTGTACCCGGGTTCGAAGCTGTCCGCTTGATTTTGCCTGATACGGCCGGTCAATTGATAAGGTCGGTATCTTATATTCTTCGGCAAGAACATGACTCTGCAGTGTTCTCTCAAAAGACCAGTAGGAACAGAATTTCATCTGCTCATAAATAATACCGTCTGCATGATATTCCTCCACCAGTTTCGCCGCCTGATCCTGTCTGTACTTGATCTTATTTGGCGTGACATACCTCGGACAGGAGGTCTGATCAATATTGATCCGCACAATCTGAGTGAGCACATCCTCCGTATCATTTAATACAATTTCCTGACGGCCCGGGATCGATCCATAGCAGAACCGGTCTGCGGCAACATAAGCACCGCTGTCTTCCACCAGTTGGATCATATCCGGATCATCGATCTCTCCGCCCACGATCACAACTCTTGCACGGAATTTTGATTTTTTATCCGGCTCCCTGTGTTTGAGTTCCTCCAGTGTTTCATACAATTTATCCAGGATCAGATCTTTTGGACAGACATAGGTTGCAAGAACAATCTTGTGAAATTCTGCGCCTGTGATCACCGGATTTTCTGCTTTTCGCATTTCTCCCATCTCAGAAATGATCCTGCAGATCTCATTATGCTTCTCCACAGCTTTTCTCATCGCCGCATCGGATATATCCGTTCCATACCGTTCATGCAGCGGTTCCAGCACCTTTCTTCGCAGCTGCTCTACCACATGCTCCACCGTGATCTCTTCATCTTTTCCCGGCACATCCACATAGCTGATAAAGAAATTCTTTTTCTCTTTCCCCTGGATCTCCAGCAGTTCCATATTTTCGTAACACCGGTTCATGCATTCACAGATATCAACCCCGGCAATCGCATCCAGAAACTGAAATCCGCCCTCGATCGCCCGTTCCAGCAATGCTCTGGAAAATTCGCAGGCACTGCTTGCCAGATAATACGTTGCAATCTCTGTAGAACCCATATACGGAGCCCGTAGTCTGACAGAAAAACAGTGATCCAGATTCAGCAGCACTTCCGGGATATGAAAACAGGTGTACCCAACAGCGACCCGGTTCTCCTTCTGCGCTTCCCGGACCAGATCGTTACAGGCACTGTCCAGTAACTTTTCAAAATAGATCATATGTTTTAGATCTTTCATAACAGCCCTCCTGACACTTACGGCAGAATGCCGAACTTCTGCATTGCATCCCGCACATTGACTACCACAGGTGATTCTTCTGGAAGCTCCATAATGCTGCGTCCTTCAAAATCATACAATGCCAGTTTTTTGTCTGACGGGATCGCTGCCAAAAGCTCCAGACCTCTGGTATCCAGTCTTTCGATCATCGCCGGGTCCTCCACCCGGTTCACGATCAGACCGATGCGGTCATATTTCACCAGCTCCATTGCAACATTTTCAATTGTCTTGATGACTTCCAATCCCTTTTTGCTGGTATCCGAGATCAAAAGCAGATGGGTCACTTTCTCCATTACACGGCGGTTGATCTGCTCAATGCCTGCCTCTCCGTCAATGACCACATAATCAAACTGCTCTGAGATCATCGTGATCACTTCTTTTAAATATGAATTGATGCGGCAATAACATCCGGCTGACTCCGGACGTCCGATTGCAAGAAACGCAAAACCTTCTTTTTCGACGATTGCCTCTGCGATCTTATACCTGGACTCAGACAACAATTCCATTGCTTCCTTTGTATTTCCATCCTCCACATTCGCAACAATTTCGTTTCGAATGTCATCCAGCGTCAGTTCCGGCTCAATTCCCAGTGCTGTAGCCAGACCAATCGCCGGATCTGCATCAATGGCAAGGATCTTTTTCTCCGGAAATTCCTCAACCAGAAGCTTTACAAGAGCTGCGGAAATAGAAGTCTTTCCCACGCCCCCTTTTCCGGTCAATGCGATAATTTTTGTCTCTCTGCTCATACCTTTTCTTCCTTTCCACTAAATCCGCACTGCAAGATGATATGCACCGCGTACTGCCTCCAGAACTCTTCCTGCCCGGCTGCTGTCTCCAATGTTATAAATCTCTTTTGCCAGATGTTCTTCTCCCGCTTCAAAGAAAAATGTCTCATCCGCTTTTCCCCCCATTGCCAACACGATCAGATCTGCCGGAATCTTCTTCTCCACGATTTCTTCTTTGATTGCTTTCTCCATCGGGTTCGGAATATTCGGAGGAAGCAGCGGCTGCCAGGTATTATACGGATCCGGCACGGTAGAAGACTGATTCTGTTCTACATAAACACCATCTTTGGCAAGTGCTTTGACTTTCGTGCAGTTAAACAGCTGCACCTCTGCTTTTTCCAGATAATGCAGTAAATGTCCTCTATTTGCAGTGCAGACTCCCGTCATAAAATGCGGCATCATTTCCAGAACCGTAACATGTTTTCCATATTCATTCGCCAGCCAGTGCGCCGTCTCACAGCCTACCACTCCACCGCCTACGATCACGATATTTTCTGCACCTTCTGCCTTTTCCGGATGCTCCAAAAGCTCCGTTCCAAGGATCAGATTCGCCTCTTCCCTGCCTTCAAACGGAGGGAAAATTTCCTTTGTTCCATACGCAAAAATAACGGAATCATATGCTTTTTCTTTCAAAAGTTCTGTTGTCACAGTTGTATTCCTATGTACTTCCAGCTGATACCGCTCCTGACAAAGCTCCATCTGTTTCTCAAGGTATGCCAGATAGTTGCGCAGATCAAATTTGATCTTCGGAATACTTCCTACAGCAATCTTGCCGCCCAGCTTCTCTGATTTTTCATACAAGGTTACGTTGTGTCCGCGTTTTGCCGCGATCAATGCAAATGTAATTCCTGCCGGCCCGCCTCCCACAACAGCAATGTTTTTCTTTTTCTCAGCCGGTGTAAAGGTTTCCGGAAAACGTTCCTCGAATCCGGTTCGCGGATTGACTGCACACTGCGGATGCCCTCCCAGAATAAACTCATTAACGCAGCCTTCCTGACAGCCGATACACGGTCTGATTTCTTCTACATTTCCTGCAAATGCCTTGCTGCACCAATCCGGATCTGCAAGCAGTGGTCTGGCAAGCATCACCATGTCGCAGTCACCATCCCGGATTGCTTTCTCTGCAATATCCGGATATCCCAGTTTTCCGACTGCAACAACCGGCACATCTGCTCCGGCATTGGATTTAATATTATTTCTGCGGAAAAATTCCTTCGCGATTCTGGACATATCAAGGAAACATCCCGCCGGCATTCCCTCCGGTGGATGCGGCAGCCACCAGTTGTCATAGCAGCCCAGATCCACATCAAACAGATCCACTCCGGCACGGACCAGTTTCGCCATATAATGCAGGGTATCCTTAATCGTTCTTCCATTTTTAAACCGCTTCAGACTGCTGACTTCATTCATCCGTTCCTGATAAGTTTCGTTCAGTGCCAGTGAGAGGTCAATCCTATACATGATCGGGAAGGAATCTCCCGCCCTCTTTCGAATCTCACGGATGATATCCAACCCAAACATTTCATAATCTTTATAGCGTCCTATCTGTCTTCTGTTAAATGCCGGATTCGTCATCTGTTCCAGCAGATATCCTTCATGCCCATGCAGATAGATACCGTCTAACCCCATCTCTTTTGCATCTGCTGCCGCCTGCCCGCAGTTTTTTACAATTTTTTTCAAATTGGCATCTGTCAACGGAATACATGGAAGCTGCGGAATATAAAAGCTCGGATTCACGGACGCAGAAACCGGAATCTTATGTTTTGTCATCACACAAGTCGGTGGTCCTACTCTTCCAAGTCCCGGTGTAATCTGAATAAAGATTTTACTTCCATACGCATGTACCCCCTGCGCCAGGTCTCTCCAACCTGCAAACACCGTTCTCGCATGATCGATCCTCGGAAACAACGACAGATCATCCACCTCGGTCACTGTCGGGTCTATTCCATGGCTGACCGGGATCAGCCCTGTTGTCAGAAGCCCGGTTCCGCCCTTTGCACGGGCAAAAAAGTACTGAAGCATCTTGTCATTGGGACGGCCTGACTCCTCACACATATTCAGGTTCCCCATCGGTCCCATTACCACACGGTTTTTGATCATGGTCCTATTCACCTGAATCGGAGAAAACAATGCCCGATACGGATACAGTTCTTTCGTCATCGCCCCGGAACTCAGCCTGCAGTTTTCTTTTTCCTGCTTCACCCAATCCCCATAGGTCTCTTCCAGTCTGACTAGCTTTTCATCGCATTTCAATGTTTTTGCACCTCCTGTCTTACGACATCTTTCGCCCAAATTAATATTGAGCATTTTGCACTAAAATTATATTTCAATTATATCATTTCAGTGCAAAACAAACAACTAAAAAAGACCCGAAAGGGCACATATCACTTCCACTTTCAGGTCTTCTCTGTTATTTATTTACGGATCATCTCCATATATGGCAGTACTTCATATCCTGCTTTTTTATAGACATGAACTGCTCTTTCATTTTCTTCTTCCACTTCCAGGCGAACTACCACGTCTGCGTATTTTTCTTCTATATATTCAAAAAACTTACTTCCGATACCAAGTCCTCTGCTTTCTGGCTTCATATACAGATCTTCGATCCAGACACACTGCTTTCCAAACTCTGTGGAAAAGCTTTTGGCTGCCATGGCATACCCCAAAAGCTGCCCGTCATTTTCAAATACATATCCTTCCAGATATGGACTCCCTTCTATGCATGTTCTGATATCATTCTCAAAAATCTCATCCGATCCATTACTCTGCACTGCGGGAGATGCGTAAAATACCCGCATCATATCCAATACTTCCTGTTTATCCTGTTCCATCATATTTCTAATTGTAAATTCCATCACTGTCCATCCTTTTCTTTATTCTGCCAATACGCTCTTATGCCGTTTCAGATATTTTCCGTCTCCTTTTTTACCTAAGAACTGATTCTCTTTCACGATCACATGCCCTCTCTGCATGACCAGTTCAATCTCACCTTTCACTGCCATCCCCTCATAACAGGTATAATCTACTGCACTGTGCATATCCGCATGTGTCAGTATGCGCTCTTTCTCCGGATTTAAGAGAATCAGATCCGCATCGGATCCAGGCAGCAGAGTTCCCTTCTGCGGATATAATCCATACATCCGACTAGGATTCGTACACAGATAATGCACCATCTGCGGCAGTGTGATTCTGCCTTTCATCACACCCTCAGAAAACAAAATGCGCATCCGCTCTTCAACTCCCGGTGCACCGTTTGGACAGGCTGTAAAATCCTGCGCTCCTGCCTGCTTTTCTTTCCCAAAGTGAAACGGGCAGTGATCTGTTGCCACAACATCGATCACACCATCCTTTAATGCCTGCCATAATGCATCCTGATCCTCTTTTTTGCGAAGCGGCGGAGACATGATCGCTTTCAGCCCTTCCTTAGGATCTTCATACATCTCATCCGTGAGAGTCAGATATTGCGTACATGTTTCCACTGCAAAATTCTTCTGACGGGATGCCCGCGCTTTCATAACCTCCATCAGCCCTTCTTTGCTGGACAAATGTACAATATACAGCGGTGCATCACCTGCCATGGCTGCCAGATGCAGCAGACGGTCCACTGCCTCCGCCTCACAACGCGCCGGTCTGCTAAGCGGATGATACTTTGGCTCTGTACATCCTGACTCCCGGTATGTCTTCCTAAGATAATTGATCACACCATCATTCTCGCAGTGCACTGCGATCACTATCCCGTCCTTTTTTGCTTCTTTGAGTACCTGAAAAATCTCGTCATCAGTCAACATGTCATCATATGTCGTATATACCTTAAAACTTGTAATTCCATCATTTTCGGCAATCTCTTTCATCTCCCCCAGTATGGATGCATTGACATGCTGGATCACCCCATGAAATCCATAATCAATGACTGATTTCCCATCTGCCAGACGATGATATTCTTCCACCTGATGCCACAGGCTGCATCCCTTCGGGCCGAACGCCATGTGATCCACGATCGTCGTTGTACCGCCACAGGCTGCTGCCACCGTTCCATCATAAAAATCATCCACTGCACGATACTTTCCTGCCTGCAGATCCATATGCGTATGTACGTCCACACCTCCTGGGATCACATATCTGCCTGTGGCATCGATCACCTCGGCATCCTCCTCTTCCAAAACTGTTCCTATGGACTTTATTTTTTCATCTTCAATCAGAATATCCCCCCGAAATACCTGCGACTCTGTTACGATCATACCATTTTTTACTAATAATTCCATAGGACTCCTCCTTTTTTCCGGCATTTCTATCTGTTCATTTGATATTTATAGAATACCCTTATCAGCACATGAATTCAACCTGATTTCTGAAATATTTTCAGATATCTAAATTTCTTTTAGCTTCTGTTTTCTTTTTATGATATAATTAACGAGCAACGAATCATGATATTATAGAAGACAATTACACATTTATCAGGAGAGGATGTAAACAATGGGATACTCTTTAGATCTATTAAAACAAATTGCGCACGGACTTGCACAACAGTTCGGTGATTCCTGCGAGATTGTGATCCACGATGTACGCCATGGAGTCGAAAACACAATCTTATATATTGAAAACGGACATGTCACTGACCGAAAATCCGGTGACAGTGCATCCAATGTCGTACTGGAAGCAATCAAAGCCGATCCATCCACACTGCAGGATCAGTACGCTTATCTGACAAAAACAAATGATGGACGTCTGCTGAAGTCTTCAACCTTTTATATTAAGGACGAATCCGGAACGCTTGCCTATATTTTTTCCATCAATTATGATATTACCGCACTGGCTGCAGCGGATCAGTTCCTGCAGTCCTTTATCCAGACACAGAATCCCGCTGAGCCATCCGCTTCCCGCAGTGCGACTCCTCAGATTACGCACAATGTCACTGAGCTTCTGGATACCCTGATCGAACAGGCTATCTCTAATATCGGAAAACCGGCAGCACTGATGACAAAAGATGAAAAAGTCAGAGTAGTTCAGTATTTAAACGATGCCGGCGCTTTTCTGATCACGAAGTCCGGAGATAAGGTAGCTTCTATACTCGGCATCTCAAAATTCACATTATATAACTATATGGATGCCGGTAAATAAAAAATCCGCTGAAAGTGCATCGTTGAAACACTTTCAGCGGATTCTGATTATACTTCCATCTTGCTCTGCATCCATTCGTATAAATCCTGATATACCTGCTCCCGATCTGTTTCATTTAAAATCTCATGTCGGTCTCCGGCATACAGCCGCAAAGTCACATCCTGTATTCCAGCCGCCCGATACTTCTCATAGATCTTTCTGACACCTTTGCCGAATCCTCCGACCGGATCGTCCGAACCGGACACCATAAAAATCGGCAACGTCTTCGGTATCATATAGATGCTTTCCCGCTTCTGCGTCTGCTGAATTCCGCAGAACATCTGATAGTAGGCATTTACTGTAAATACAAACGAACACAGCGGATCAGAAACATACTGATCCAGCTTTTCCGTATCACTGGTCACCCAGTCGGCCCTCGTCCTTGCCGGCTTGAATTTTTTACAGAAAGGTCCATTCACCATCTTGTCTACCAGCCTGCTTCGATAATGCCATCCTTTTAAAACTGCCAGTATCCTGCACAGATCTTTTCCAAGCTTGAGTTCCGTCTTATTCTGCTCTGACATGGTTCCCATAATGATCGCTCCACTGAGTCCATTACCATACATCTGAATATATTGTCTCAGCAGAGACGATCCCATGCTGTGTCCAAGCATAAAATAAGGCACGTCCGGATATTTTTTCATCGTCCGCTGTCTCAATGTATGTAAATCTCCAAGAACACATGCATTTCCATATTTTTCATTAAAAAATCCATACTCTGACTTACTCTGTACTGACTTTCCATGTCCCAGATGATCGTTGCCGACTACATAAAATCCTTTTTCGCAGAGATATTCTGCAAACTCCGAATATCTGTCAACATACTCAACCATCCCGTGACTCAACTGCAAGACTGCCTTTACCTGTCCTTCCGGTTTCCATTCAATTGTATGAATCTCTGTATTTCCATCTTTGGACGGAAAGTAAAATTCATCTTTCATCTTTCTCTCTACCTGTCATCTAATTTTATATATTCCCGATGCGGCGCTAACGGCTTATATGCCGGACGAATAATCTTATCCGCATTCTTCAGCTCTTCCAGCCGATGCGCACTCCATCCTACAATACGTGCAGCCGCAAAGATCGGTGTATACAGTGATGGTGGAAGATTCAGCATACTGTACACAAGACCACTGTAAAAGTCCACATTCGCACTGACACCTTTGTAAATCTTGCGCTTCTCAGCGATTACTTCCGGAGCCATATGCTCTACCTTCTCATAAAGCACATACTCTGCCTCGCAGCCTTTCTCCTGTGCAAGCTGCTTTACAAACGCACGAAATACATCTGCACGAGGATCAGAAATGGAATAAACCGCATGCCCCATTCCGTAGATCAGACCTTTTTTATCAAAGGCTTTCTTATCCAACAGTGCTTCCAGATACTGACGGATCTGCTCTTCATCAGTCCAGTCTGTCAGTGTTGCCTTCATATCCTCAAACATCTGTGTCACTTTTACATTCGCACCGCCATGCTTCGGTCCTTTCAGGGAAGCCATCGCTGCTGTAATCGTAGAATACGTATCGGTACCGGAAGAAGTAACTACATGAGTCGTAAAGGTGGAGTTATTACCACCGCCATGATCCATATGAAGCACAAGTGCCATATCCAGGATCTCTGCCTCAAGCGCTGTATACTTTCTGTCTTCACGAAGCATCATCAGGATATTCTCCGCTGCGGAAAACTCCGGATGAGGCGCATAAATATAAAGATCCTCACCTCTTCTGTAATTATATGCATGGTAGGCATATACCATAAACATTGGGAACTGACTGATCAGATTCAGACACTGACGAAGTACGTTCGGAATCGAAATATCATCCGCTTTGTCATCGTATGTATACATACTCAGGATATAGCGGGAAATGTTGTTCATCATATCACTGCTCGGCGCTTTCATGATTACATCCCGTACAAAGTTCGGCGGAAGTGTCCGGCGCTCTGCGATCATGGCACGAAATTCATCCAGCTGCACCTTTGTCGGAAGCTCTCCAAACAAAAGGAGATATGTTGTCTCTTCAAATCCCGGGTGCTCTGCTTTTAAAAACCCGCCGATCAGCTCTTTGATATTATATCCACGGTAGTAGAGGCTTCCTTCACACGGAACTTCTTTGCCGTCTACGACCTTGGTATTTACAATATCTGAAATGTTAGTCAGACCTGCAAGTACACCTTTTCCATTTAAATCACGAAGACCTCTCTTCACCTCATACTTGGTATACAGTTCTTTGTCAATCGCTGTATTCGTCTCACAAATATGTGCCAGCTCCTGAATCTTGGGTGTATTTTCAAAAATGATGTTCTCAATGTCTCTCTGCATATAGCCTCTCCTTCCGTCATTTGTTTTATATTTCTTTATTATACTAAAGATTTTGCTCCTATACAATTAACTGTGTATTAAATATTTATGAACTATTGCTGTTTATTCTGTTTGGACCTGCACAGAAATCATTACACGATTTGATCACTTAAATAGTTCGCAAGCTCTGCAAATTCTTCCAGAGTCAGGGCTTCTCCACGGATACTCGCGCCTCTGCCGAGATGTCCGATCGCCGCTTCAATCTGCTCCTTCGTAAAATCCAGCTCCGGTGAATTCTTCAGGCCATTCGCAAGCGTTTTTCTTCTCTGATTGAACGAAGCCCGGATGATCCGAAACATCAGTTTTTCATCTTTTACCTGCACCGGTGGTTCTTCATATCTGTCAAGACGGATGACTGCAGAACCGACCTTCGGGCGCGGCATAAAACAGTTCGGCGGTACATTGGCTACAATATATGGTTTTGCGTAATACTGGACCGCAAGTGACAGCGCTCCGTAATCCTTCGTTCCCGGTCCTACCTGCATCCGATCTGCTACTTCTTTCTGAACCATGACTGTAATACTCTTCATTGGAATATGATTTTCAAACAATCCCATGATGATCGGAGTCGTAATATAATATGGAAGATTTGCCACAACTTTGATCGGCTTTCCTTCATTCTCCCGTTTTGCAAGCTCAGCAATATCCACTTTTAACACATCCTCATTGATGACCTGCACATTGTCATAGCCATCCAGAGTATCCTCCAGAATCGGAATCAATGCCTTATCTATCTCTACTGCCGCTACCTTTCCCGCAGCACATGCCAGATACTGTGTCATCGTTCCGATTCCCGGTCCAATCTCCAGCACAAAATCATCCTTCGTGATCTCTGCAGATCCAATGATCTTATCCAGTACATGCGTATCTATCAGGAAATTCTGTCCGAATTTTTTCTGAAACACAAAGTTATACTTCTGAAGCACCGCGATCGTATTCTGCGGATTTCCAAGTGTTGGTTCTTTCATCTGCACACCTCTTTCTCTACTTTTCCAATCGATACAATTTTTTTGCATTTTCTGTTGTCTGTCTGACAACCTCTTCGTAAGAAACACCCTTCAATGCAGCAATCTCTTCTGCTACATAAACCAGATTCTGAGAATTGTTACGTTTTCCTCTGTGCGGAACCGGCGCCAGATACGGACTGTCTGTCTCCAGAACCAGCGCTTCCAGCGGGATCTCCTGTACCACTTCTTTTAATTTTTTAGCATTTTTAAATGTAACAACCCCGCCGATTCCCAGATAAAATCCCATCTTTACATACTCTTTCGCCTGCTCCGGGGAATAGGAAAAACAGTGGATCACTCCATCCAGTCCTTTGGCGTGCTGCTTCATGATCTCCATCGTATCTGCCGCTGCTTCCCGACTGTGAATAATCACCGGCAGATCCAGTTGTCTCGCAAGTTCCAACTGCCGGATAAACCACATTTTCTGTAAATCCCGGTTCTCCTTATCCCAGTAATAATCGAGTCCGATCTCTCCGACAGCAACCATCTTTTCCCTGGCAAGCAGTTGTTCCATCCGCTTCATCTTCTCCTCGTCCAGTTCACCCACTTCGTCCGGATGTACCCCGATCGCACCGTAAATGAACGGATATCTGTCTGTCAGTTGCTCGATCTTGTCCCAGGACGCAATGTCAGAAGCTGCATCTACAATCAGTTCTACACCATTTTCCCGCATAGAACCAAGCAATTCTTCTCTGTCTTCTTCAAACTGTCTGTCATCATAATGTGCATGTGTATCAAAAATCATCTGCATTTAACCTCTTTTCGCGGATATACGGAAAAAGGAGAGAATCTGTCTTGTTTTCTCTCCTCTTTCCTTACCGTTTTCTATTTAAAATAATACCATACTGCCTGAAAATGTTCAATGCAGGACTCTCAATTATCTCACATGATTTTTCAGCTCGTCTACCAGTTCTCCCAATCCTTCATTGTCCAGCTTTGTGAAACTTCTCAAAGAGCTAAGAGGCATATAATAAACCATGCTGCGTTCCATTTCATCCATCTCTTTCATGGAAGTCTTTCCGATAAATTCTCCGATATACGGCATCAGTCTTTCTTCTACATAATCTGCAGTTTTTGCACAGTCCATCAGATCTCCGATCATCACATTTTCATCAATCTTCGGAAGCTTTTCTTTCTCATTTTCCAGCACCACTTCGGTACGCATCACAATATCTCTGGACGATTTTCCAATGCAGATTTCATAAGTTCCGCCTGCTGCATACCAGTCTTTCTGCGCTGTATCGTACCATGCAAATGCCCGGTAATCCAGCTCCATGGAAACAGTCTTTGTCTCTCCCGGTTTCAGTGTGACTGCCGTAAAATTTTTCAGTTCCCGCACCGGCCGGATTGCTGAATGTGTCTTGTCAGAAACATACAGCTGCACGATTTCTTTTCCTTCCATGCTGCCTGTATTCGTCACATCCAGACTGACCATCAGCGTATCCTTTGCCGTAATCCGGGACTTGTCGATCATCAAGTTACTGTATGAAAACTCCGTATAACTCAGTCCATATCCAAACGGGAACAGTACGTCCATCTTACGTGCATCATAATACCGATATCCTACAAAAATTCCTTCTGCATAATTGACCTGTTTCTGCATTCCCGGGAAATTCAGATAACTCAATCCCTGCAATCTGCGAACTGGTTGAATATGAAAGCCTGGAACATTTTATGTGGATATTCAAAAAAGCATCCCCAGTCACCCATTGACCCTACTTCCAATATTTTTCCACTTCCTGTGCCGCCTCCTGTGCAGAAATGTGAAACTTTTCCTGAACTTTTCCACAGATCACTTCTTTTTCCAGTTCCATTTCCTGAAGCAGCTCCACAACAGCCTGTATGCCTTCTTGTCTGCCTTCACGTCGTCCCTCTTTTAGACCGGTGTTTTTATAAACCGTGGAAAAATACTGGTGATCCCGAATCGCACGCTCTCTCTCCTCATATTCCAGACGCTTTTCCTCATCTGCGCTGATCCGATTCAGATCCTCATATGCCTTCTTAATGTATTCACTTTTTTCTGCTGCCATTTCAAATTCCTCCTCTGTCTCTGCATTGATGAACTGAAGCCATTTCAGCAGCTCTGTCTCGGGATAATCATGTTTTGCCAGCTTCGGAAGTTCCAGTGTATGAATCTCAAATTTATCACTATACAACTTCCTGCCCTTATCTGACCAGAAATGAAAACGGGAATAATATTCTTCATCATCAAACATTATAAAATTCAGAATCCCGATATGAATACATTTTTCTAATTTTTGATAATTTTCTCCCGGCTTCAATTGATCTGTGAACATCTTCCCCAGATAGAACAAGGTGCGCTCTGCCCAGTATTCACTGAATGTCACTTGAATTTCGATGTCAATCTGTTCTCTGTTATTCAATAGAACCCGTACAGCCAAAATCCCCAGCTTATAGTCTTTATCCTTCTGACACAAATGGGACGGCAAAATCTTACTCTCATTGATTTCCTCCAGATTGATCCCAAGTACTGCTGCCAGAAATGCGTTACGTACCTCTTCGTCTTCCATCAGTTCTTTAAAACAGAAATCTACCTTTGGCTTCATTAAAAATTGTGTTGGTTTTTTATTCTCCATACATGCTCCTCCTTTGTTCTGATGGAATTTAAAATATTTCGATGAGCATGTACTTGTATTTCTGATTTTATTATATCCTTTGACGCGATGTTTCACAATCGCAAATACAGACAAACTCCCGATCTTTGGTTATTGTTCACCCCGATCAATAACTTCTTTTATCCATCTCTTTGCTCTTTATCTGGGAATAATTTTTTGAATGGCAGTCTCTCTGCCATATTTGAAAATTGAAAGGGATTCCTTTCAAGATGAATTTTATTATACTTGAAATTTTTTGAGGATACAATGAAATTTTCATAAAGATCCTCTAAAAAATTTCATACATAAAAGACCAGATATCAAGTACAGCAAGTATACCTTGATATCTGGTCTTTGAAATTATCTTCTCTTACAACACCACATCATCCACTTTTTCAAAATTGTCCAATCGATAAGACTCTACCGTACCTTCTGTCACCAGATAAAATTTATCTCCCGCGTACAAGCCTCTCACTTCTGAAGATCCGCTCAGCTTTTTCTCAAATACACAGGTAAATCCTTTTTCTTTATCATAGGAATAAATGTAGTATTCCTGCTGTTCTTTGTATCCCGGGAATCCAATCAGGTTCTTCTCCGTATCTACAAACGCTGCCCGGTAATTATAAGATACATCTGTTGAATAGCACTCCTCCAGCACTGTTTTCGCAACTTCTTTTACGTCTTTCGGATCCGAAATATCAAACATAGACAGTTTTACACCATTCACTGTTGTCCCATCTTCCTCCACATCCATTCCGATTCCAAGAAGCAGCCCGTCTCCATACGGATGCAGATAATCAGAAAATCCCGGTATCTTCAGTTCGCCCAGTACTTTCGGCTTTTTCGGATCAGACAGATCTACGGAAAAGAGTGGATCAACTTGCTTGTAAGTTACAAAATAACAGGTATCTCCCATAAATCTCGCTGAATATACTCTTTCATCTTCTGCCAGATTATCCAGTTTTCCTGTTTCTTTCAAGTCTTTATCTAAAATATAAAGTGCATTTGTAGAATCTGCTCCCTGACTGCCTGTATTACTTGCACTATCCGTCCTCAGTAATGGATTCACGCCTCCGGATGTATCGTCATTTTCCCGGATCGTGGTTACAACCCGCAGATATCCCTCATATTCATCAATGCTGAAAGAATCATTGATCACACCGTCGATCACAACCTGCCCTGTTCCATCCAGTTTTCCGTCTTTATAAGAGACTTTCCGGATCTCAGTCTGTGTCACCGGAGAAACTTTTGCGTCATAGATTGTGTCATACACATAAATATTATTCTCACTTACATAGCACTGACTGCCATCTCCAAAAAATGCCAGATGATCGGTCTGCTTTGTCGGATCTTTCAGACTGAAGGAAGTCACCACAGTATAGACTCTTCCTTTTTCCTGCTGCGGAAGTAAAATATAATTACTTTCTATCAATTTTCCCTGTACTTCCGGTACATAACTGCTGATATCGTCCTTTGGTCCGGAAATATCCGCATAAAACGTACTAAGCAGATACATATAATCCCCTGATACACGCATAGTATGGAAACTTCCGCTCTGCGACATCTCACCCAATGATTTCGGATTTGCCGGATCACTCACATCAAACGTCTCCGCTACCGTATATGGCACACTTCGAATCACTCCCTGGCTGTCTGTCTTATCCGTTGTTCTTGCATACACACACACCAGTTTGTCATCTTTTAAATAAATCTCGATCAGATAATCATTCGCATCCATGGAAATGGTTCCTGCTTGCTTCATCTCTTCAGATTCAATATTCAGGATCTGCACCTTATCCATGCTCATGATATACAGATACTTTCCGTCTGTCTTGACGATATCACCTTCACCGACCCCCTCTGTCCGCACATTCGTATCGGAATGTGATACAGCCTGATCAGCGACTGCTTTCTCCCCTGTATAAAGAGCCGCTCCATCAGCTCCCCCTGTGCCATACATGATCTCTTCCTCTTCTGCCGCTGCCTGAACGTACTCGTAAATCTGATCATAATCCTTCGCACTTGCCAACGCAGCAGTCGACTCAGCGACTGTATCGTCCGCAGTCTTTTCCGCTGCCTTTTGTGCTTCCTTGTCCTGCATCATTCCACGTCCGGAAAATGCCACTGCTCCGACTACAATACAACAGCATGCCGCTGCTGCCACAATTCCATAAACCGGTGTCCGTTTTTTCTTTTTCTGTGCCAGTTTCTTTTCAATATTCTCAGGTTTTAAAGAATCAGGCACTTCCATCCCCTCTGCTGACTGCATGATCTTGTCTTTTATTTCCTCTTCTGTAAAATGTCTGTCTCTTTTATTTTCCATCCTTATACCTCCACTCCCTGAAGAACCACTCGCATCTTCTCCAGGGCTCTCTTTTTTCTGGAACGAACCGTTGCCGGATTCATCTTAAGCATCTGGCCAATCTCATCGCTTTGATAACCTCCAAATACCGAAAATGAAACAATCAGACGTTCTTCCTCATCCAGATTCCAGAATGCACGTTTTACATCCTGCGAAACAGAATAATCGGATTCCTCCGCCGGATAATCCTCATCCAGCTCATCGGCTTGTCTTCGCTTTTGAAACTGGCTCTTACAATGATTACTTAAAATGGTAAAGATCCAGCTTCTAAAAGACTCCTCTTTTTTCAAACCGGATATCTTTTCATAGGCTGCCATCACTGTATCACTAACTGCATCTTCCGCTTCCTGCGGATGCTTCAGCGTATACAAAGCAAATCTATAAAGCTCTACATAGATTCTGGAATACAACTCTGAAAATGCCTTGATATCCCCACGCTTTGCACGCTGTATCAGAACTGCTTCCGCACTTTTTTGATAATTGTACATCCGCATCCCCTCTCTTTCTTTTTCATTTATTTTGCTGTTCACACCATTGCTTGTCTGTCATATATAAGAGTCTCTCAAATGATGTTTTGTTGCATGGAAAATAAAAAAATCAGGAAGATTTTTATTTCTCCCTGATTTTTCATTTGTCTGGCTCTTATCCTCTATAGTAATTGATCAGACATCCTTTTAAAATGATCTCCCTCTCTGCGTCTGTCAGATCACCCAGATAAAACTCTACTTCTTTTAACTCGTCTCCTACGACATATGCCTTGATCACATCTGCTTTTTCTGCCACAGCATCTCTTACATCTGGAATAAAGATGTAATCATCATTCTTAAAGGAAAGTGCTTTGTCATCTTCCTTTGTCAAAAGCGGCAGCATTCCCCAGTTAATCAGGTTCGAGCGGTAACGTTTTGTTGCATACTCATTGGCAATATTCGCCCATCCACCCAATACTTTCTGGCAGGATGCAGCCTGTTCACGAGCGGAACCATCTCCTGGTTTTACTGCAAAAATCGTACTTCCAACTCCCAGATTTCCTTCTCCGACCTGAGGGAACTGCTTCTGGATTTTTTCCATTACAGGTTTTAACTCTTCCAATACTTCCAGAGGGCACTTACCTGCTTCAATCGCTTTCTGTGCAGCCTGTACTTCTTTTGCACGTCTCACATAAGCAGGATCTTTTCTGGAAAGTGCAAACTCTGCCAATCCCAGCGGGTTTGAACGATAAGAGGATGTCTCACCGGATGGGATCAATTCATCCGTTGTGGTAACCGGATCATGGATCTCAGACACTACTTTGAGCACCAGATTCTGTGGAAGCGCTGACATTTCCGGCCAGTCCTTGATATTTGGTCCAAACTTGATCTCTACGCCCGGATCTGCCACACCTTTGCTGTCGAAGACGCGGTTTGCGTAAATATTCTGATCAAAGTGATATTTCTGTCCCTTGTACTCGACATCCATTGCTGTCGCCGGTGTCAGGAATCCTTTGTTTGCCGCCGTTGCCGCGATTGAACGGGCATCCATCAGTGCAACAGAAGAAATCTGACCGTTCTGGAGCTTGGAACCTTCTCTGTTCGGGAAGTTTCTTGTTGTATGACGGATAGAGAATGCATTATTTGCAGGAGTATCTCCGGCGCCAAAACATGGTCCGCAGAATGCAGTCTTTACAACTGTTCCTGCTTCCATCAGATCTGCGATTGCTCCATTTTTCACAAGTTCCATATAAATCGGTGTACTTGCCGGATATACACTGAATGTAAACTCATCCGCACCGATGTTTCTTCCTTTTATAATATCCGCTGCTGCACAGATATTTTCAAATCCACCACCTGCACATCCCGCGATGATTCCCTGATCAACATAGAGTTTTCCGTTCACAATCTTGCTCTGAAGAGAATAATCCACTGCTCCGTCCAGACTGATCAGAGCCTTTTTCTCCACTTCATGGAGGATATCCGCCAGATTTGCATTCACTTCATCAATCGTATATACATTGCTTGGGTGGAACGGCATCGCGATCATTGGCTTGATCTCGCTCATATTGACATAAACCATTCCATCATAGTAAGTCACTGCTCCCGGATTCAGCTCCTTATATCCCTCGCTTCTTCCATGGATCTCATAGAATTCCTGGATCTTTTCATCTGTTTTCCAGATAGAAGACAGACAGGTTGTCTCTGTTGTCATAACATCGATTCCAATTCGGTAGTCTGCACTTAATTTGGAAACTCCAGGTCCCACAAATTCCATGACTTTGTTATTTACATAGCCATTTGCAAATGTGGCTCCAATGATCGCCAGTGCAACGTCCTGTGGGCCGACTCCTTTTGCCGGTTCTCCATCTAGATAGATTCCGATCACTTCTGGTTTCTTGATGTCATATGTCTTATTCAAAAGCTGTTTTACAAGCTCCGGTCCGCCTTCTCCCATTGCCATGGTTCCCAATGCTCCGTAGCGGGTATGGCTGTCAGAACCAAGGATCATCTTGCCGCACTCTGCAAGAACCTCTCTTGCAAACTGATGGATGACTGCCTGATGAGGCGGAACATACACACCACCGTACTTTTTCGCACAGGTAAGCCCAAACATATGGTCATCCTCATTGATCGTTCCACCAACCGCACAGAGACTGTTATGACAGTTTGTCAAAACATACGGTACCGGAAATTTTTCCAATCCGGAAGCTCTTGCCGTCTGAATAATTCCCACAAACGTAATATCGTGGGATGTCAATTTATCAAATTTAATCTGCAGGCGTTCCATATTGCCTGAAGTATTATGACTGTCCAGGATTCCATAGGCAATCGTATTCTTTGCAGCCTCTTCTTTCGAGACAGGAAGTGACACATTTCCCGTATCTTCCAGGATTTCTGTGCCGTTTAACAAGTACACACCGTTATCATATAATTTAATCATGGTAACCTCCTTTGTCTTTCCAATAATTTCACTAACTGTTTATCATTTTAGCATGTTAAAGAGGGAATTGCAAAAAAATTCTGCGGGATTATCTTGTCTCCCGCAGAATTTTTACAACTTCCAGTCTGGTCTCCCCGACCGTGATCACATCTTCTTTCTGGATCACGATTGGCTTATGAATCTGTTTTCCATTCAAATATGTATGATTTTTTGAACCTTCATCTCTCAAATACAATTTGTCACCGCTTCGGATGATTGCACAATGCACCTTTGACACTCTCAGATCTTCCGGTAATGAAAGAAACTTGTCATAATCTGACGATGCACTGACTCTTCCGATTCCCAATGAATCATAGAAGATAAAACTGTACTGATCCTGCTGGTCCACATCCTCCAGCACGATCTTCCAGCGGCGCTTCGCCGGTGCTGAAGATGTACGGCATTCTGACTGCTGTCTCGCCGGACGGCGTCTTGGCTCTGGTTCATAATCATCCTCTTCCTCCTCATCATCTTCTTCGTCATCATAGTCATCATCATAATCATCTTCAGAATGATATCTCCGTTCAAACTGATTATAATCTTTTTTCTCTTTTAATAATTTTGAAATCGTAAAAAAGATTACTGCTATGATCGCTGCGATCAATATTCCGATAATTACCCAATACAACATAATTCCTATCAACTCCTCTGAAGGTATCTTACTATACTTTTTTTATGAGGGCAAGGAAAATATCCTTTTTCAGAGTTATTGATATGACACAAATCCTTCTTCTCCTCCTACATTATAAATCCCATAATGCGGGAAAATCTCGGTTGTCTGAACATTCAAAAAAGCATTTAACCAATTTGTAAATCCATCTGGTAGGTTTGCAATTGCAATTCCTGGAAAGTAAATCAAAAACTCATCTGCATGGTCAAATCCATATGGTTCTGATACAAGATACCGAGTCCCTTCTTCATAATACTCATCTCCCGGATTTTTTTCCTGCTCTAAATACTCTAGTTTCATAGAATAGATATACTCATCTACCTGTTTTGGGGATGTGAACTTCCCTTTAAAATTACAGATAGACATTGTTCCATTCGGATAATTTTCTCCTGTATCTCCCATTTCTGAATCCTTATATTCCCCTGTAAATGTCCCATCTGAATTGATTGTAATCACTGTCTCCCATCCACCTGCTCCGCTGGTAAATACAAACTCTTGTGGAATTTTTTCAAAAACAGAAGATTGTTCTTCCACTGGTTCTTCTTTTATCTGAAGGAACTCTCGTAAATCTTTTAACGTACTTTCTACTGTTTCCAGTGTTTGAACCTCTGCCGGATACAAACCGTACCCTATTTTCTTTTTTTCCCATTTTTGTATCATATCCTCATATTCTTGCTGCGAAACATTTTTACCATCAATCGAACATTTCGGTGGGTTTGATCCATCCGTTTGGATTTCTGTAATCTTTTTAAATTTTTGTTCTTCATCAAATCCCCAGATAGTATCATCCACCGTTAATATATTTGCGCCTCCTTCTATGATATAATTCTGCTCTTCCACTTGTGTAAAAATAAGATAACTACCTGTCTCCATAATTCTATAAGGATTCCCTGTATATACTTTATCGACCTTGCCCTTTTTGAATTCCCACACTTCCACTGTATATCTTGGTATTGGCGGCTCCCTTTCAGGCATCTCTGACAAATATGCCAACACTAACTCTTCTTTTCCATTCTGATCAAAATCCAGCAAAGAAGCAAAGCACAGACCTTCTAAACAGAACGCTTCCTGATCACGCGTTTTTATCTTGCCCATTCCATATTTTTCCTGATACTCTAAGATCAAATCATAATATGCCTGATAAGAACGCTTTTTCTGCAATTCATTCAGTTTATTTTTGCCTTCCTCACTCTGGTCTTTTCCTTCCATTTCTTTAATCAATTCTGTAGCCTCATCTTCTTTTCCTTGCTTGTCATAAAATTCAATCGCCCCAAGATACAATTCCTCTTCCTCTTTTTTCAACTCTTCGGATGTATTCTGTACCTTGGAAAATGCTTCTTCATAAATCTCAAAGGCTTTCTCATAATCTTCCAACCCTTCGTATGTTTCTGCCAGACCTTGATAAGCCTTAACTTCCTTCGGATCAATATCGATTGCCTTCTGAAAGCAAGCTTCTGCCTTTTTATATTCCATTTGTTCCAGATACTTCTGTCCATTTCGTATATTAATCTGAAACTCTTTTTCTTTCTTCTGTTCATGAAAAATCAAAATGCCGGCAATCCCTGCCGCAAGGATAACTACCACAACTGCAATCCACAGAATATATTTCTTTTGTTTCTTCTTTACATTCGGCATCTCTACTTTTCTAAGTGGCGCTCCGCAGTCTTTACAAAACTGTGCATGATCTTGATTTTCAGCTCCGCATTTTCTACAATACATATCTGTTTTCACCTACTTTAAGTTTATCTTATTTTGTCACAGCAGTTGGATAAACTGTTTTATAAACCCATGCTTCTGATAAAGTTAGTGCTTCTGAAAATTCAAATCGCAATTCTTCACAATTACCAATTTCATACACTGACATTTGAATGCCTTCATCATATTGAGGAACTATAAGTTTATCATCAGCATACACTTCACAGCCTTCTGTATCTTCTGTAGCCGTAGCAAAATATTTATAATTCTTTCCCGTATAAAGAGTAACTTCTCCCCTTTTTCCTCTACATTTTACATAATTTTCATGTTGACGTTGTGTATCCGCATAAAACGCTGAACAACTACGAGTCCCTTCTATCTTTACTAATTCACCAGTTGCTTTTTGTTCTTTTTCTGGTTCGCTCACAATCTTTTCATACCCTGTTTCTCTTACAATATATGGCCGAAAATAGGTATCATACATTAAAGAACCTCCTACTAATGAAACCACTAATCCTCCAAGTAGCCCTTTCCAATAATCTCCTTCAAATATAAGATGATCCTTATCGCCCCAAAAAAGATCTATGACTCCTACAACTATTTGTATAATTGTAAATGCCATCATAAGTAAAATAAACGCACAAATTATTCCATTTATAAAACCACCAAGAAGTTCCCACAACTCCATTGCAAACATAAGAACTATAAGAATAATCCATACTGGTATAATAAAAACATATACAACTTCTACTACCATACTATTTCCTCCCTCGTGCAATTTTTTCTTTCATATTTTCTATTCAAATTCATAATAATCATAAATGCTAAACTCTTCCAACGGTTCCTTTTCTCTAAAACTGCCTTTCTCTTCAATTTCCTTCATATCTTCAGCTGAATAGATAGATACCTCCCCTGGCGCTTCAAACGCCCCCGTTGTTACTATTGCATAATAGGCTGCTTCCTCACCTTTCTCATGTGAGATCGGAATCTCTATAAGCTCGTTATAGAAAGATCTACGCAATCCATCGGTTGGCAATATATATGTTTCCGTAGGAGAGAGCATTGTAAATTGTTTTTTATCAAAATAATTCTTTAATCCTAATATTACCGTAGTGTGGTTTAGATAATTTTCTTTTTCCAGCACTTCTTGAATGATACCTTCCTCCGCTTTCTTCAATGAAAAAATCAAACTATTTTCTTCTGGTTTTAAAAATATTTCATATAAAGTATCATTTGTACTCGCTACTTGCTCAAATTTTTCTTCTTTCCATTCAAAATAAATCGTTTCTGATTCCTCATTTTTCTTATACTCTACCGACGCACACATTATCCCTTTATCATTTTTGATTAAAGACATATATGTATTTTCTGTCTGACCGGTTTTGGAATAATACCCTTCCTCTAATTTATCAATTTCAATTTTTTGTTCTGCTGTTACTTTTTCTTTTTTATTGTAATCCATACCATCCTTCAGAATTTTTAATGTGCTCTCTACTGTCTGCCAAATTTCCCCTTTTGGCATAGCTATAGAAAACGAATATTCTTCTTTTTGACCCTCAATCCATTTCTTTTTTATAGCTACATATTCTTCTTTGGATACTATTTGATTATTTATAGAATATTCTGTTTGATTTTTTGTTTCCTCTTTGAATCTTACTATCTCCGTAAATTTTTTCTCTGTTTCACATCCCCAAACAGTAAATTCTCTTTTTCCAGCCTCCGCATTTATTTCTATAATATAGTCTATATTTTCTATCCGTGCCAGAGTAATAATATGGAATCCTGAATTGTATTCATAAGGTTTCCCCACATATAATTGCTTTATCTTTCCCTGATTAAATCCCCATACTTCCACTACATATCTTGGAATTTGTTCTTCCTCTCCCTGTACATCAGCTAAATATGCTAACACCAGTTCTTCCTCTTTATTATTATCAAAATCTCTCAACGAGGCAAACCATACTCCAAATAATATGCCTGAATTACTCTGTCCTGTTTCTTTTCCATATCTTTCCTGGTATTCCAAAATTAAATTATAATACGCCTGATAACGCAGTTTTTTCTGCAACTCAGTCAGTTTGTTTTTTCCTTCTTCACTATGGTTCATTTCCTGCATCTGTTCAATCACATTCGAAGCCTCTTCTCCTTTACCCTGTTTATCATAAAATTCGATAGCATCCAAGTACAGTTTCTCCTCCTCTTCCTTCAATTCTTCTGAAGAATTTTTTGTATTCTGTATCAATGTGATTGCTTCCTCATAAACCTCAATGACTTTCTCATAATCTTCCAGACCTTCATATGACTCTGCCAGCCCTTGATAAGCCTTAACTTCTTTTGGATCGATATCGATTGCCTTCTGGAAGCAGGCTTCCGCTTTTTTATATTCCATTTCTTCCAGGTACTTTTGTCCATTTCGTATATTGATCTGAAATTCTTTTTCTTTCTTCTGTTCATGAAAAATCAAAATGCCTGCAATCCCTGTAGCAAGAATAACCACCACAAGTGCAGTCCACAGCATGTATTTCTTTTTCCTCTTCTTTACAACCATCACCTCTACTTTTCTAAGTGGCGCTCCGCAGTCTTTACAAAACTGTGCATGGTCTTGATTTTCAGCTCCGCATTTTCTACAATACATATCTGTTTTCACCTACTTTGAGTTTATCTTATTTTTTAAACGCAGAATCCGCTTTACAGATGTGTCAATCTGCTTCTCTTGGATCCTTCCATCTTTTACGGCATCCAAAACACCCTGATATGCAGTCCAAAAATCCGAAGGCATCAAAATCATATCCACTCCCGATTGTACTGCAAAAATTGCAGCATCTGATGCAGAATAGTAATTTACAATGGCTCCCATATTCATTGCATCTGTAATAACAATTCCATCATATTTCAACTCTTCCCGAAGCAACTGCGCTCCAATTTGTGCTGATAAGATTGCAGGAATCTCGTTTCCCGTAATAGTTGGCAAAGCAATGTGACCTAACATTACAAATTCACTTCCCGCCTCAATTCCAGACCGAAACGGAACAAACTCACATTGTCTCAAATCCTCAAGATTGCGATAAGAATATGCTGCACCCTGATGGGAATCTGCTGTAGTTGCTCCATGTCCCGGAAAATGTTTCAGAGCTGTTGCAATATTTTTTTCCTGAAATCCTTTGACACATTCTGCAACCATTGCACCTGCCAAATCAGGATCATTGCTGAATGCCCGTTCCTGAACCACTGTATTTTCCGGTTCAATCCATACATCAGCAACAGGTGCAAAATCTACATTAAATCCATACGATTTCAAATAGGTTGCAATATAATTTCCTACACGATGCGCATTCTTTATATCACCTTGTGCGCCAACCTCTTTCATATTCCCCACATTTTCAACTGGAAAATTTTCTAAAGAAGCGATTCGTGCAACATTTCCCCCTTCTTCATCCACACCTAGAAATACGGGAAATCCTGTTCGTTCCAGCGACAGCCCTTGAAGCTGCTGATTTAATGCAGTAATCTGCTCCGGGGAAATGATATTAGGCTGCATCATAATCACCCCTCCTACCGGACAGTTCCAGTAAGTACTCTGCAAGACTTCATCAACCTCTGTAACCGGATATCCTGTCAAAGCATCCGGAGTCACAAAAAACATTTGTGCAACTTTTTCTTCCAGGCTTATTTGTGCAATCTGCTCTTCTTCTATCGATAGTTCCTGCTCCTTTTGAATCGGCTTTCCCTTTTGAGGAATGTCTTTTTCCTCTGCACTTGCTGTTTGCTTTGTTTTATCAGATTTTACATCTTGAAACTCCTCTTTTGCACACCCCCCGGCTATTGAAAAGCACAAAAAGAATAAAACTACCATTCGCATTTTTCTTCTAATCTTCATATTCACAGATATACCCTATCTTTCCAGAAAAATAAGAAACATTCTGCAGGACATTATTAGGAATGTCATTCCATACCCATCTTCCTTCATCTTCATAATAAAAAATATCCAGACAGTTTTCCTGCACATCTCCGTCTTGATAACTTGGCTCATTTCTCATCCATTCATTGGTACACCAATAATCAGAACTGTTAATTTTCTCCCCATATAACTGATTCTGTTCGTTAATCCAGTAATAATCATGAGAATCCATATCTCGTCTTCCGCCAAGTTTGAACTGAATTTCCTTCATATTCTTTTTTGCAATCTGATTTAAAATGTAGTCGTATTCTCTTCTGCTATTAATCCTCACAAGATATCCACCTCGTTTGAGACACTCCTGATATGCCTGCTCCCAGGTACAGTCACTGATTATAAGCTCATACCGATGGATACCGCCTTCTGTATCATCATAATCATCTTCATATGTAAGACTCTCTGCCTGTAAAACCAATGGATCTCCCTCACTTTTAACTTGTCCATCCACCTGGATCATCCGCCCATTATATGGAATCAGGCTATTTTCGCTTTGTAATAAAATCTTATCCAGCTCTTTTTTTATCTCTTCTTTTCCATCTTTATTTTCAACCAGAAGATCTTGTGTTCCCTCTGAAAATTTCAAATAGTAACCGGTATCCTCCTGCAAAACAGTTCCCAACATTGTCACTTTCTGTCCCCCGGTGCAGTCAATGTCATATTTTCTTTCGACAGAATGATCGCTTTCTATTTCTTGTTTTTCTTTCGAACGTTCTACTTTCTGTACTATTTTTTCCTCTTTATCAGTTTTTTCTGATAAATCTTCTTTTCCCGCAAAGAGCCACACTCCAATTCCGCCTGCAATTAACAACACACTAAGAGAAACTAGCAAAATAGTCGGTACTGTTGTCTTTTTCTCCACTCGACTCCCACATACCGGACAAAATACATCCCCCTTTTCTAAAGGAGTTTTACAGTTTGGACATTTCATAATAAAATTCCTTTCCTATAAATCTCTGAAAAAATACAGCTTTTTCCTGTCAACTTTTATTCATTGAGATTAAATTTTACAACTTTGTTATCTGTCAAAACCCTTGTCTGCGTCACCTCGCCCGTATTCATATTCACCTCAACATCATACAATTTTTGAGATGCAGACGGATTTCCCGGCATTCCACACCTCACTATTGTACTGTAAGTCGAACCCCAAACGCTTCCTTGCATCACTGCCAAATCATCACCATCAGAATCTTCTGTCCCTTTTTTATAATGTTCCACTAATTTTTCATGTATTTCTGCCTCATCCATGCTAATCTCATTTGATTTTTCATGTGCCTCCACAGAATCATATTGCGTCTCGCGTAATAATTGTGCATCCATTCCATATCCAGAATCCCTAGATTTTATCAAAACAGATACTGAGTCTCCATCTTGCGCAATTGATAAAATATAACTTGACTCATCAGCCACTTCCTGATATATTCCCGATTCTTTATCGTATTCAAATTCCACAGTTTCAAAATTCATACCGATGTCATTAAAATAATAATAACGGATTTGAAGAACCTTCTTCTGATTTTCTCCTGTATAGGCATTCAAATACATACCCGATTCATCCGAAACAGACATATAATTTCCATTTTGAATATTTCCCTCTTCTTTTATTGATTCCCCATTTGCTTTTTTAATCGCGCATTTATAACATCCCTCTACTGCCCGTAACTGATATTCTAATTCTAATTTTGTTTTATCAAATTCATGAGAATAGAATCCACTTGCTGCATGTCCATGTAATATATATTCTTTTGAATTCGCAGCTTTATATTTTTCTGTATAATTTTCTAGTTCTTCCTCTGTTACCTCTTGTCCATTCACCATAACAGATGACGGTTGTATTTTTCTTTCTATTGCAATATCTGCTACAATTTTCCCATCTTTATATGCATAATATGTTTTTGATAGTCCATCTGGCACTTTCGTACTTACGAACTGTACGGTTCCGTCTTCCATATACTCCAGTACAACAGCACGGTCGCTATTCATTTTACAAAGTTCTCCTGTATGTACCTTTTCCATTTTCCCTTCTTTATATGCCCATACTTCCAAAGTATACTCTAGCTGGCTTTCCTGATCTTCTAACATCTTATCTGTATATGCTACGAGCATTTCATCAATTCCGTCACCATCTAAATCTACATTTTTCAAGAAACTCAAACCAAATGTCTGAAGTGCTCTATTTTTTACCTGAAAACCACCTCTTGGTATCCGCTCTTCTGTTTCTGCCATAAAGTCCAAATACGTTTGGATTCTCCTTTTGACTTCCTGCCAATAAAGGATTTCATCAAATCCTTCCGTATCCGAAATATGTTCTTCTGCATCGTTAATAACTTCTTCAATTTCCTCTTCTTTTCCCTGATAGTAGTACGCCTGAATAATCCCTGTGTATGCTGATTTCCTTGAAGGATCTACTTTCAATATTTCTCGATAGCTGTCTTCCGCTTTTTGATAATCCATTTCTTCTAAATATCTATCCGCTGAAACTACCAGTTGCTGAAATTCTTTTTCCTTCTTTTTTTGAAACAAAACCATCCCAACTGCGATTAAAACTGCGATTAAAATAACAATTCCTGCTCCTGTGAGCCACTTATTTTTTTCTGATGCTTTCTTTTTCTCTTCACCTGAATGCTCTGGTTGTTCTAACGGCGCACCACATCCACTGCAATATTTTGCAGTATCTTTATTTTCCTTCCCACACTTTGAACACTTCATATTTTTCACTTACGTTTTACTCCAATCTCGTTCCGCACGCTGTACAAAACCTCTGTGTTTCCCCCACTTCACTTCCACAGCTTGGACATACTTTTTCCTTTGGCACTGCCTTTTCTATCGGAACAGATTCAACAATGTTTCTCCATGCTGTTCCCATTCCACAAACTGTACAAAAAGCCTGTTCTTCTGTAATTTCCGCTCCACACCCCGGACAAACAGCAATATGAGAGCTTTTCGTATCTTCTTGTACATTCTCATTCTCTTCCAACTTCGTACTTGTCTGAACTTCTGGTTTTGTCTCTTCCACCGCACTCTCTGATTCCATTTTAATTTCCAGGACTTTCGTTCCGCAGTTCGTACAAAATAGCTGTCCTTCCTCCAGCGGATACCCGCAATGTCCGCAAATCTTCCCCGTATTTTGCTGTACTTCTGCTGCCATCTGATAATTCATCGTGTTCTGTGCTTCCACCTTGCTGCCGCAAATGTTACAAAACGCAGAACCCACCGGAATCTCTGCATTACAGTTCGTACAGTAAATCACGCCTTTTACTTTCTGCATTTGATCTTTTTTCTCAAAAATCTGTTGTTCAATCTCTTCGATCCGTTTAATTACTGCAGCAGCCTCTTCTCCTACACTGCCCCCAAACTGTTTATATATTTCATAATACATACTGCCTAACTCTGAGAATGCTTCTTTCTTTTGTGTTTCTAATGTCTTAAGTGCAGAAGATAACTTTGCAGAATCTGTTACCTCTCGTGTCTTTTGAATTGCTCCTTGTCCTAACATTGTAAGTTTTTTATCAAATCCATCTAAAAATGCCATGATATGTATCCTCTCGTTTTTTATTTCAGATTTCACTTATTTCAACCGATATCCACAATTCCCACAAAATACTGCATCTGATTCTGTTGGCATTCCGCATCCTGGACAAACAGGATTTTCCGGTTTTTTCTGCTTTTGATTTCGTATTCTTGTAATCTGATCAAAAAATGGAAGTAATTCCGGCAAAGGATCTTCAAAGCCTCCCTCATAATATGCCTGTCCCAACCGCATATATAACTCATCCAACCGCGATGTTTCTTCCTCTTGTTTATTAAAATTTACCAAAACTGTTTTGTCATTTGACTCCATTTGTTCACCCTTCCTTCATTCTAAAAATCCGTTTCATCAGGATGTAAGCACCATTTTCCGTCCGTTTTGATCACGATGATATCCTGCTCTTCCTGTTCCACATCTCCATCTTCTGTTTCTGTAATCTCAACAGTTACCTCTTTGGCATTTTCCATCTCCAGATCACATCCGTAAGAACTATTAATGTCTTCCTCCAGTTCTTTCACATCCTCAAGCGAATAATCTTTCACTCCTACAATTTCATAAGAAAAATCATAATCCGCTTCATCCACAGGGTAACTTGATACAATCCGATATTCTAAATCAGCAACTAAAAGTGACTTGGGAATGCCGTCTCCTGCTACGGTATCATCTATCACCTCTTTCGGGTATAGCGATAAAAGTTTCTCCCCATCTTGTTTTTCAATCGCCTGAAACATCTTTTTAATAGGGGTCTTATAACTGGATGCTGCACAAGATCTTACAATCATTACAACAATCACTGCTAAAATTAGAATAACCCCAATTGCCAGATATGGCGGTCTTTTCGATGCAACTGTCTTTCCTGCTCCTTGTTGATAAAAATTTTTCTGTTGCTGCACAGGTGTCCCACATTGGGGACAGAATTTTTCTGTACCCTTGATTTCATTTCCACACTTTGAACAAAACATACTTTTCCCCTTTTATGCTAATGTAAATATATTGTTTAACTCTTTGACCACAATCTTACTTCCTCGTGGCAGATAATAGTGTCGGTCTATTCCCAGTGGTTGTCCACTTTCCAAAAATATACTGATCCTTTCCAATGGTTCTACACAATATTCCTGGTATTCCGTTACAAAATACAGTCCTGCCACACTGCTTGATTGTTTTCGCTCACTTACTTCTATCTGCCCGTTTTCATATTGCAAAAACACTTCTTGTGTATCCTTCAACGGATATGCCATTCCCCGAAACTTTCCGGTTTCTCCAACAATTGCTCCATAAAAATCTCTGGAAATTACCTCTTCCTTCGGCTCCTGCATAATTTGGGACACAACTTTGGGTCCGACTTCCATTTTTTGTGCCTGTCTTATTTGTTTTTCTCTTTCCAGCCTCTGAATCTGATTCAAATAATCCTCTTCTGGAATTTGTTTTGCAGTCTCTTTCCAGGGATTTTTATATGTCTGAAAACTTTCTGGCATAATATCTCCTGTTGGAACATAAGATTCATTTTCTTTACATAAGGCAATCCCCCAAACTGCAATTCCCAAAATAATCAGATACAACACCACCCATAAACCGATTGTCGGCTTATGGAAATTCAAATATTTACTGACATCAAACAGACGAATCGCAGATTTTACTTCCTCCATCTTATTTCTGATCACCATATATCCGCCAACTGCCATAAAATTATTTACAATACTGCTGACAATTGCTGCAATATAAGCTGTTCTTCCATTTAGAAGTGCTGTCAGAAGCACTCCCAGCAATATCATCAAAAGAAATCCTATCATTACATAAACATACGGCTTCAGATATTTTTGAATAATCTGAAAAATATCACTTTGTGTTTCGCTTGTATTGAAATTTCCAAGACCTGTTTTTAAAATATCCATCACCGAAAATTCCAACACACTGATCTTTATGAACGGCATAAATAATAGCCCAATCGAACACGCCAAAAGTATTGCTTCGATATATTTTAATTTTTCTTTCATTCTCTTTTCCTCTTCTGATTTATTCCGTCTCTATCCTTTCCAACATATGTTCTCTTTGCCTTTTAAACACATTTCCACATATGATCAATGCAGCTGTGCAGCCTACAATTCCAACAATACCGATAAAAACCAGAATCCATCCTGTTGTAAGTTCCATTAAAACCATCCTCCTTCCTCTACCTGTGCATACACATTTTCCAGTAACTGTATTTCGGTATCTGTATTATTATCCCGTAACTGTGCATAATACATCTGCGTTGCCTTTTCATAAAACTCCTGAAATGCTGTGTAATCTCTACTTTCATTCTCTTTTAATTCCTGTTTATCAATCTCCAAAAACGCATAGCGCTTGTATATGTTATAATCTTCCCCATACAATTCCAACATGGAGGAAACCATATTTTCAGCTGCACTGATATTTCCTTGCTTTTGATACAAAATTGCAAGTGTATCATAGGTCTCATATGTATCCCAACCCTGATTGATCACATCCTGCAGCACTGCAATTGCTTCTTCTCTGAACTGCTTATCTCCTTCTTTTTCTGCCAATTCAATATCCATTTGTGCCAGACTTTCCAAAACCTGCATCTGCTGTGCTTCCGGCAAAACCTGACGAGCCTCCAGCAAAACTTGTCTTCCAGAAAAAAGGTCGTTTTTTTCTTTATAAATTCTGCTGCTCATCAGATATGCCCTTGTTTTTAACTGATCATTGTCTGTGAGATTCAGACATTGCTGAAACTGTTCTAATGCTGCTGGCCCATTTTGAAGTGCATATTGAATCTCCCCTTTTGCATAATAAATGGAATCCTCCTTCAGTCCATAATCAATTGCTTCCTGAAGAACTGCATCTGCTTTTTTCTCTGCACCTGTATACGCAAGTGCAATCGCATAATCCCTGTAATATTCACTCTTCTGTGCACCAAACTCAAACACTCTCTCATATGTTTCCACTGCAGTTTCATATTCCTGAAGCTGAAAATGACTGTCTGCTTTCAAATAATAAATATCTGCCATTCTTGCCTGCAGCATATCCAATTTTTCATTTTGTAAAATATCATAGTCAATAAATTCAATACAAGACAGATATTTCCCCTGTTGATACAGCGAATACGCATTTTGATAATAATTTTCCAACCCAGAATCCATGACATCTGCCGCTGCCTCATAAGTCGCCTCAGCCGCCTTATATTCCCCATTTTCCCTCTGTTGGATCTGTTGTTCTACCAAAGCGTTATAATGATCCAGACGTTCTGTTTTCAGAGTGTAGATTCCATATCCACCTAATATGATAAATGCGCCCATTGCCACGACCAGACCGATTCGAATCCCGGTTTGCTGTTTGATCAGCTTTTGATACCTTATATCTTTCTTTGCGATTCCCTGAAATGCCTGAAACATTTCAAAAGCTGTCTGATAACGCTCCTGAGGCTGAATCTGCGTTGCCTTCTGGATCACTTGTGCAAATGCCTCGCTCATTTTTGCAACTACCAGATCATAATCAATTTTCTTCTGATAATTCTTTACTTTTTCTCCGGTAGTAAGATTATAAAATGTAGCGCCCACACTATAAATATCGGTTTTCTCGTCAATGTGGGAATGCTGTGGAAGACACTCTGCCGATTGGCTGCTCAATGCAATGATATATTGCTCCGGAGAGGTATATCCATCCGTATAACCTAATATGGCATTCTCATCCAAAAAGAAAGACACATTAAAGTCGATCAAACATATATTGCCATCTGGCTTCAGCATAATATTCGCCGGTTTAATATCTCCGTGAATAATCGGTGGATTCTGACTATGCAAATAATTCAAAGCACTGCATATCTGCATTCCCCAGCGTATCAGCTGATTCTGCGAAAAATGATATCCCTCTTTCATCAACTGTTGAAATGATTTGCCCGGAATATAACTCATCACCGTATAAATTTCACCATCTACATCCAGAAAATCAAATACTTGTGGTAAATAAGAGTGGTTGAGGTTTTTTAAAATATCCACTTCCTGACGGTTTACAGACATGGAAATACTTTTATTCCGAATCTGTTTTAAAACCACCTCTTTCCGCAATCGTTTGTGATATGCCTTATACACAATACCGCCACCGCCTGCTCCCAGACGTTCCTGTATTTCATATGTATCTGTCAATGTTTCTATTCCACCCATACTGTTATCCTAACCTGATCATAAATTCAAATTCTTCATCACTTGACAATCGGAACTTCATCTCATCTACCAATCGAACAGGTTCTTTCATTTCTTTTTCGTTTACATAACTGTGATTCGCAGATTGTAAGTCCTCCATCCAATACCCATCTTCTTTTTGTATAATTTTCAAATGCTTTCTGCTAATGGTTGGATTATCTTTTATTACATAATCGGCTTCTGCTGATTTGCCAATAACAAACTCCGACTTTGCAATTTCTACTATTTCTCCTGTCTTTTTTCTTTTCAAAAATGCACAGATTTTCGTATCCTGCTGCAATAATACCGTAGGTTCCTCACCGAAATAACTCTCTATTTCTTCCTCTGTTTCATTTACTGGAGGAATAAATTTTCTAATAAGCACATTTTCTGTAAATCCTTTCTTTTGAACCCGCGGAATCTCAACTTCCTCCACTCTTTTCCATCCCTTCATATATTCACTCATTGTTATCTCCGATCTTTTGATATATTTCTAAGCATCACAATACTGATCACCATAAATAAGCCTGTCATTACGATCAGTATCATCCAAGACTGTAAAACGTGACCTCCCATTGCTTTAAAAAAATCTTCTGCTTCATGCTCTAACATGGGATAATTCTTTTGAAGCTTTAGCTGAAGTTCATTTAGATTCGCAATACTTCCCAGCGATTCTACCGACCATCTGCTGATCGTACAATATGAAATAAACTCCCCGGCACCTTTTAGAGCAAAAAGAATACCAGAAAACAATAGCTGGATAATCAGTACAAATGGTGCGATCGCCATTGCTTTATCCCCGCTTTTTACCATTGAAGAAATCACAAATCCCATCGTAATCGCTGCAAGCACTGTCAGCCACACGGTAAAAAATATCTCAATATTGAAATTCTCAATAAAAATACCACTTCTCTTTTTGTCAATCAGTTTTAAAAATACAAACGTCAGAATCCATGCCTGTACAAAACCCAGAACCGCCTGCAGTACAAATTTAGATATCACATACCCTGGCAGCTTCAAATTTGCCATATATTCTCTCTTTAGAATCACGCGCTCTTTGCAGATTTCCTGAATGGAATTAAACAATCCAATCCAAATTCCAGAACAACTTAAAGCAAACAACATCGATTTTGTACTTTCATAGATATCAAAAATCTCCTTATCTGCTACAACATACAGCAATACCGCAATCAATAATGGCTGCACTAATAAAACCAGCAAACGATAATAATCATTTTTCATCAGCTCTGCATATCTACATAACAAAATCAGAAATTGTCGAAATGCAGATTCTTTTCTCGGCTTTAAAAGCTCTTCTTTCTCCTCTTGGTGGTTCATCCGAATCCTTCCAACTGGATTCCGTTCTGCAAATCGCTGAGCCCAGCCTTCTGGATCTTCTGCAATCATATTGTAGATATTAACCAGATCGTCTGTCTGATAAAATGCCTTTGCTGCATTTACATTTCCACAAAAACAAAGTCGTCCCCCCGGCCCCATAAAAATTACTTTGTCACATAAATGTAGATTTTGCGTCGTATGTGTTACCATGATGATTGTTTTATGCTGTTCTTTAGAAAGCCGACTCAACGTGAGCATCATATTTTTTTCTGTTCCTGCATCCAGACCAGAAGTCGGTTCATCTAAAAAGAATAACTTGGGATCTGCCAGTAATTCTACGGCAATACTTGCTCTCTTCTTCTGACCGCCTGACAGTTTTCTGATGTATGTTTCCTGATGTTCTTCCAGATCCACCATCTTTAAAACTTCCCGGATTCTTTCTTCAATTTCTGTAGACAGCGTATCTTCCGGCATTTTTAATTTTGCAGTATAATACAGCATTCTTTTCAGTGTCAGATTTTCATAAATAATATCCTGCTGAGGAACAAAACCGATAATGTTTTTCAAATTTTGGAATTGCTCTGCCAAATCAATGCCATTACAAAAAACATTGCCTTCAAAATCTGGTTCAAATCCACTGATCGCATTCATCAATGTTGTTTTTCCAGCACCAGAACCTCCAATAATCGCTACAAATTCATTTCCCTGAATCTCACAATTCACATCTTGTAAGATTTGTTTTCTCTTGCGTCCATTTCCTACAAATTTATTGATTCCGCAGGCTCGAAGTGAAATTCCATGCATTTGTGCCATGTAGTAAATACATTCATTGGAAAAACATAGTTGAAAATCTAAAATCTGTATAATATCTTTATCCTTCAGAAGAATTGATTCTCGCACTGCTTTTCCATTGACAATAACTCCATTGGCACTTTTATGATCGTATAATATATATTGTTGATTTTCTTTTCTAATCTGACAATGCACTTTTGACACTCCAGGGTGCCTCAAAACGATCTCATTTTCACTGCTTCTCCCAATATGAATTAACTGATCTCCCAAAACCTGACTTTTCCATGTTTCATTTTCCATTGTTACTCGATAGAGCATCAAAATCATCTTGTCAGGTTCTTCAAGACTTCCAATTCGAAAAATTGCCTTATCATATACCTCAACGTAATCATCTCGTCTGTTTAACAATCGATTCTGTCCCGGTTCTTCTATATACGTTCCATTGCTGCTCTCACAATCTGCATACATTGTTTTACTGCCTTGAAAGAAAAATACACCATGTATTTTTGATATGATTGGATCTGCTATCACAACATCACATTCTTCTCGGCTTCTTCCAAACACCAGCCTGCGTTTTCCATAATCATCCAGATGAATCTCGTGTAAATGACTGGACGTATCTATAATTGTCAGTGTTCTCATTTCCCTCTTCCTTTTACTAAAGCATATATAAAAATATCGTCAGCAAAAGTACAGTTCTCTTCTCTGACGATATCGTATCTATTAGGATAGCTATCATAGTTCCTAACAAACGTACTATAATTATTCTACTTTTTTCTCTCTCCTCTCTCAATATGTGGCTCGTAATGTGGACAGTCTTTCTCTTCACTTTTCCACTTGTATTTTATATTTTTTATTTTATCAAAGAAAAATTCAGTTTATTATTGACTGAATTTTTCGGGAGGGGGTATAATTATGTGATTATTTTCGCTTTTAGGGGGATTATCTATGTCAGAATTTTCTCAATTACTATCCAACCACATTCATAATAAGAAGGTCACGATTTATGCACTTGCTCAATATTGCAATGTAGACCGTTCTTCTATTTATAAAATTATTCGTGGAAAAAGACTTCCTTCCACCATTTCAACAATTGAACAAATTTCTGAATTTATTCATTTAACACCATTGGAACATGAGGAATTATTAGAAACATATCAAATAACACTGATTGGTGCGGATAATTATTACCGCAGAAAAGATGTGATGAATTTCTTAACAAATTTCGCAGAAAATACCCGATCTGTCCCAATGCACTATTCTATTGCTGATTTTACAGAACAATTTCCGGATGTTTCCACCTTGTCCGGCTCTTTTGACGTTTCGCAATGTGTTATGTCCCTCATGTTAAAAGAAATCAGTCAGCCAGAAGGTCATCTTGATTTACTGGTACAGCCAGATTTTTCTCCTGCAATTAATTTTTTATCTCATATGAAACAAACTGCAAATTCATTTTCTGTAGATCATATTATAAGGTTTAATAATACAACACAGGTTACACCATCTAAAAAAGACTATAACCTTCATTGTTTACAGAATATTTTGCCTTTGTATAGTTGCAGTTATCAGTATAGAAGCTTTTATTATTATGATAATATTTTAACAAATTCACATATGTTTCAATTATTTCCATACATGATTCTGACCAGCAGCCATGCAATTTTACTATCTGGAGACACTCAGAAAGGAATTGTTTTTAAGCAGCCTGAAATGTTGGACTTTTTCCGTTGTATTTTTTCTGAATATAAAACAGCATCTAAGTCTTTATTACAGCGAGTGGGAGATCCGTTTTCTTTACTAAATTGTATTTCTCCAATTTTATCAAAAGCAACTTCAACTGATTATTCCTTTCAGATGATGCCCTGCCTTTCGCATCTGCTTCCAACCTCTTTTCTGGAGAAATATCTTTGTGAAGATTCTATTGATAAAAATGCTTTAATTTCATTGTTTCAAGCACATCAGAATGGTTTGTCACAACGCTATGCAAAATCAAACTCTGTTTTCTTCTTCTCAGAAGATGGGATTCGTACATTTTTAGAAACAGGGCGTTTTGTAGAATATCCAAATACGATATACCAGCCGTTTGAAAAGAAAGACTGCGCCTTTTTGATCCAGCAAATGCTCAATGCAAAAGACCAATTTCAGTATAAAATGTTGAAAGAAAATATCGGAAGTGTACCTTATGGCGCCAATATTTACATTGGACAAAATTCCGGATATCTGATTTTTGTAGATTCCGAGTCTGAACAACATGTTTTCCTGAATATCGAAGAATCAAGCCTTCTCCTCGCATTTCAAGATTTTTTTGAAAACATGGATGACGCTTTGTTCTATTCAGAGGAAGAAGTAACCTCACGTTTATCTTCGCTAATTGAACAGTACACGATTTCATCATAAAAAACCCCCGGTTGGGAAAAGAATGTTTCTTCCCCGCCGGAGGCTTTCTGCTTATCTGTTCTCTTTAAATTCCAAATCATACCGTTTCCTGTGCAAAAGGAACCCATGGACAGCGTTTTGCAATTTCCTGATTATATGCTTCCAGATTTTTCATCTGTTCTGCAATATGAGGCACATTCATCCGTTCCACAAGAACCTGAATTGTCTCTTTTCCTTCCTCAGCCAGTTCTTTACGTCTTTCTTCCGTAGGAATTGACGGTGTACTCATGTGGTCTTTCGGATCTCCAAAATAATATCCGATCGAACCACTTTGATATGCAAGTGCAAAAATATCATCAAATTCCGCACAAGTCTGCTTCTCCTGATGTTCATATTTTGTAGTCAGCGGTACATCTTCCAATCTGCCCAGCATATCATAAGCGCCCACTGTAATTGCATGGAAGGTATCTGCTGATTTAAAAATATCCTGTCCGTTTTTCATCAGCTGCATGATCATATCCATATACAAAATCGGAGTTCCTGTTTTATCCATAAAATCTCTTACCATCGGACTCACTGTCATATGTGCCGGACCATGTGCACTGATATAAATCTGTCTTTTAAATCCCTGGCGCAAAAGGCTTTCCGCAATTCCTGTCAGATAACGAATCCCTTCCTGAATGCTGACCTGAACCGTACCTCTTCCACTTGCAGTCGCTCCTGCATAAAAATATGGAAGACCAGTTAATACAAGTCCGTCACATGCCTCCGCCATTTTAAGTGCAAACGCTTCACTGACTACGGTTTCCGAATCCAGAGGAAATCCCCCGTGCATTTCCACAGTTCCGACCGGAACGATCACAATATCATTTCGTGTAAGATATTCTTCCACTTCATCATTCAACATCTTCGGTATAATTCTTGTTCTCATTTTTCACCTTTCCTCTTATAACTGAAATATCTTTTTGGCATTCTCAAAACAAATTTTCCGGTAGGCCTGTGCAGATAATTTTCCTTCCTGATACTGCCTGTCCAGCCATTCTCCCAATGGAAATACCATATCCGTATTTACCATATCTGTACCGAACATCAGACGATCCTGAAATTCTTCCAAAAATTGTAAACCAAACTTTTCATCTCTCATAATAGCACATCCACCACTGTTTGCAGACAGATCCGCATATAAATTTTTATAATTTCTCATAAGACAGACCAATCTGCCGCCTTCCTTGACAGGACCTTTTCCCCATTCCATTCGAGATTTCAGATCCGGCTTCGCATCCTGACTGATTTCATGCCAGAACGGCTGACTGTGTCCTATAAATTTTAATCTAGGATATGTTTCTAAAGCTTCTTCCAACATCGGCAGTCCCGGTTCATCGACAATGCCATATTCATATCCCTCCTGCGGACTCATATGAAACAGGATTGGCATTCCCAGTTTTTCCGCCGCCTGAAATACAGCCTGAATAAACGGATGGTTTATTTTTCTGCAGATCATAAATTCACCAATTCCTACAGCTCCCTGCCTTTGATATTCCCTGAGCCTCTCTTCAATGGTTTCTTCACAATTTTCATCCAGATTACACATCCATACATATTTTTCAGGAAATCTTCTGGCCAGCTCTCTACATTTCTGGTTTCCGGAGACAGAAGCCATTGCTCCTTCTGTCTCTCCGGATGACATAACAACCGCTTTTTCAATCTGAAGCTCTTCCAGATGAGCAAGCATTTCTTCGCCTGTTGATATCTTGAATTTTTCTGTTCCCGGAACCGGATCTAACGCTGCATGTAAATGAATATCTATTTTTTTCATAGCATACTCAGCCTCATTTTCTGTACTTTATTTTGCCTTTAATTCTGCATACATCCGTTCTGTAGTCTCTTTATTCAAATTAAAGATCAGGCCCACTCCAACCAACTCTAAAATACAAGTTACCACCGGAATAATATTAACCAGGAAGTAAATACCATTCACTGCTTCCGCTGTCTGTACTACATTGGAACCGGAAACAAATCCGATTGCTGCCAATCCGAAAGAAACTCCTGTAGAGGCAATGGTCGAACCTATTTTTCTACTAAATGTATATAAAGAATACATAGAACCATCGCTTCTTTCATTAAATTTCCATTCGCTGTAATCCAGACAGTCTGTAACAAGCGCCCAGATCAACATTGTAAATACCGTCTGTCCAATCATTCCCAACACAACCAATGCAGAATAAATATATACATTTTTAATTTCCATGACAACCGGGATGACACTAAAGATTGTACTGGAAACAATGGCTGCCATTAAAGTTGCTTTTTTTCCAAACTTTGCTACCAATTTCGGAACCAATGGGAAACAGATCACCAAAATCGGGATTGTCGCAAGACTGATAATAGACATTACATCTGTTCTTGCATAGTACTCTTTAAAAATGTAGCTTCTTACCTGGTTTGATCCAGTGATAAAGAGCATACTTCCTAATGTTGCCACCATAACTCCGATCAATGGTCTGTTGTGTACGGTTGCTTTTAATACTTTTCCATAATTAAATTTCTCTGCTTTTTCAGAATTCTGTCGAATACGCTCCTGTGTCAAATTGAGCAGAACAAAATAGCTGATAATACTTAAAACACCGAAGACAACTGCGATCAAAGTAAAACGCTCCGGAAGAATATTGCTCTGCTTGTCAAAGCAGACAACCGGAACGATGGAAAGTCCTACGATTCCCACGATTGTTCCACCGATACTTCTTGCTCTGAAAAGCTTACTTCTCTGAATCGGATCATCACTTACTACACTTGCCATCGCACCAAATGGCATGGAAGTTCCTGTATAGCTCATTCCATACAGCACATATGCAAATGCTACATAAGCATGAAGTGCAATCCCTTCCAATGGAACATTAAAAAAGCAAAGCACACCAGATAATGCCAGTGGAATCATAAAAATCTTGATCCATGGTTTGAATTTATCTCCGGACTTTCCGATCATCCAACGATCCGGGAAAGATCCCATGATCGGGTCATTGATCGCATCCCATAATCGGGCTACCAAGAATAACGTTCCCATCCATCCTGCGCTGATTCCCAATACACTGGTACAGAAAATCAGAAAATATGCATCTACAAATAAATTTACAAAGCTTCCCGCCATGTCTCCAAATACATACCCAATTTCATCCTTCACCCCGAAAGGGCGAATTTGTTTTTTGTTCATCCTGCTTGTCCTCTTTTCTTTTTCTTTTCAATTCACGTGATTTGTGTTATCTTAATTATAAGTTATAATAATTGCAATTTATATTGCAAATTCATCAAATTACATTGCAAATCTAACATTTAATTTTATCGTTTTATATTATTTGCACAAAAACATGAGAGGATTTTTATGAAACTTCACGAAGCTAAATTATTATTAAATGACCCCACATTTTCCATCGATTCCATTACTTATCAGGAATTAGAAATGGACAGCGACTATGTGGATGTACATGAAGATATCAGTTACTCGAAAGACAATGTAGATTTACACAGCCATACTTTTTTTGAAATTTTATTTTGTCAAAGTGGTTCTTTACAATATATGGTCGGCAATACCCGTTATCAGCTGGTTAAGAATTCCATTGTGTGTATTCCTCCCGGTGTCAGCCACTGCCCCCTTTATCTGGAACAGCTTTCAGAGCCTTACCGCAGAACTGTGATGTGGGTCAGCAATAAAATCTATCAGCAATATATAAACCTTTTGAACAATGATCCAATCGAAAAATCGCTCTGTTTACTGCCACAAAATGTATTCCTTCTCTCCGGAAATATTCTATATCAGGTAGAAGAACTTTATGAAAAGATGTTAAACATCCCTCCTGATTTTTCGGGTGCAGAACTCTATAAGATTGGTTTGTCTGCGCAAATCGTTACTTTATTTCATCAATTTTTAAATTCTCATGAAATAAATCCTCTAAGGCCGGAAAAAACCATTCTTTTGGACGAGATCATTTGCTTTATAGAAACTCATCTTTCCGAAGAATTAAGTGCGAAACGGATCGCAGCGCACTTTCTGGTCAGTGAGTCTTCTATCAATCAATTGTTCAGTAAACAGATCCGTTTGAGCCTTTACCGATATATTACACAGCGCCGTCTGATCGAAGCTAAAAATTTAATTTCCAGCCAGACACCATTAAAAAAATTACCTGAACTCTGTGGATTTTCTGATTACTCGGTTTTCTACAAAGCCTTTACAAAACAATATGGGATTTCTCCAAAAGAATATAAAAACAGAATTTTTAAGGCACAGCAATAAAAAAGCCCCCGGCCGGGGAAAGAAATTAATCTTCCCCGCCGGAGGCTTTCTGCTTGTCCTTTTTATATAGATTATAATCTTTTCAACAGTTCTTCTCTTTCTGCTTCAAATCCAGGTTTTCCAAGAAGTGCGAACATATTTTTCTTATAGCTCTCAACTCCAGGCTGATTGAATGGGTTCACACCAAGCAGATATCCGCTGATTCCACATGCAAATTCAAAGAAATAGAATAACTGTCCCAGATAGTACTCATTCTGTTCCGGAATATTTACGATCAGGTTCGGTACATTACCATCTGTGTGAGCAAGGATTGTTCCGTTCATCGCGCTCTTGTTGATGAAATCAACTGTTTTTCCTGCAAGATAGTTCAGTCCATCCAGATCTACAGGCTCTTCATTGATGATGATCTCTTCTTTGGATGTCTCCACATTCATAACTGTCTCAAACAGGATTCTGTTTCCATCCTGAATGAACTGTCCCATAGAGTGCAGATCAGTTGTCAGATCTACAGATGCCGGGAAGATTCCTTTCTGGTCTTTTCCTTCGCTCTCTCCGTAAAGCTGTTTCCACCACTCAGATACATAGTGAAGGCTTGGCTCATAGTTTGCCAGAACTTCGATCGTCTTTCCTTTTCTAAGCAAAATGTTACGGATCGCAGCATACTGAAGTGCTCCGTTCTCTGCGAAATCATTCTCCAGAGCTTCTTTTCTTCCTGCTGCTGCACCTTCCATGAGTTTCTCGATATCAGCACCACTTACTGCGATCGGAAGCAGACCAACTGCTGTCAGTACAGAGAAACGTCCTCCTACATCATCCGGTACTACAAATGTCTCGTATCCCTCTTCTGTTGCAAGGTTCTTCAGTGCACCTTTTGCTTTGTCAGTTGTTGCATAAATTCTCTTTGCTGCTTCTTCTTTTCCGTATTTCTTTTCCAGAATCTCTTTAAATACACGGAAGGCAATGGCCGGCTCTGTTGTTGTTCCGGATTTTGAGATCATGTTGATAGAAAAATCTCTGTCTCCCACTACATCGATCAGATGTTTGATATATGTACTGCTGATGCTGTTTCCTACATAGTAGATCTCCGGAGATTTTCTGATCTCTTTGGATACCACATTTGCGAAAGAATGTCCCAGAAATTCAATGGCAGCTCTCGCTCCGAGATAAGATCCACCGATTCCGATCACAAGAAGTACTTCTGAATCTTTTCTGATCTTTTCTGCTGCTTTCTGAATACGTACAAACTCTTCTTTATCATAATCAACCGGAAGATCGATCCATCCAAGAAAATCATTTCCTGCTCCGCTCTTTGCCACAAGCTTCTCTTTTGCCTGTGCCACAAGCTCACTCATATATGCCATTTCATGCTCCTGAACAAAACCAGCTGCTTTTGAATAATCAAATGTTACTTTATTAGCCATTGTTTATCCTTCCTCTCTAACTTCTATAAATTTACAAGCCCATTTTATCAAATCTGACTTTGTTAGGCAAGGAATTCTTCCAAAATCTGACGAATCGCCTCCTCTTTGAGCGCCGGTTCTTCCAGATCCTCTTTTTCCATCGTCTTCTCCAGTTCTTTCTTGAATTTTTTCGGTTCTTCCTCTATATTGATGGCAAGCTCCTCATCCTGTTTCTTCACCACAGCCGCCGCTCTCTGCGATGCTTTCTGGGCGCCGGATAATTTCTGGGATTCTCCTGCCTCCGTACGGATCACCTCCAGATTTTTTTCATTTTTACGCATCCGTTTGTATCGGTGTGCACACACATTTTCCAGATAATCCACCATGTAGTTCTCCGCCGCCTCGATTTTATACGATTCATCGGAAAGCTGGCTGATTACAAACAACGCTACCATCTCTGCTGCCCCAAGCGCACCATACTGATACACCTGCTCACAAAATCCATGCGCCATGAAATGTCCCACAGCTCCAATCGCCGCCAGAATTCCCGCAAACCAGATCGACTGAATCTGGATCTGTCTCCAGGTATGTATTTTCAGGAAAAACCCTCTGTACTCATAAATGTATTTTTCTACAAATGCATTCACATTTTCTACTCTGTCATGTACCATACAGGCATGTTCGTATTTTGCACGAACAAGCTTCATCAGTTTGTGTGTACTCTTTGACATACTCCCGGCCGCATTCACCAGCTTACGCAAAGTCACATAATTCATTACCTTTGCAAGTATCCCAACAATTCCTACTCCCAGCATCAGATAAAATATGATGCCCGTCTCCGCTACTGCTTCTTTCCACATAGTTAAACCTCCTGTTTATGGTCTTTTTCACAATTTGTTCGATTGTGTGCCTGTGGCCATTATAAAACAAGTCTCCCCAGGATGCCCGCAAAACCGTTCTACATAATTCTACATTCGGTCTGTTTCCATGCTTCTTTTCTCTGATTTCCCGCCTGGATTTTTCCCCTTTTAACCTTCACCTTTCCCTTGATTTTCAAGGAGTGAGCGTTTTTGAAAGTTATCCACAGTCCACTTTCAGATGATGTCGTTTTTCCACAAAAACACTCGAATCCTGACATACGAAAGTGAATAAACTTCCTCTGGAATTTCCAAAACAGGTCTGCTATAATTCTTCTGATAACATACAAATGAATTTTTTAATTGGAGGTCTGATAGTATGCATTACAAACCAACTGGAGTCTGTTCTCAGAACATCGAATTTGATATCGAAGACAATAAAGTAAAAAATGTACACTTTACCGGAGGATGTAACGGCAATCTTCAGGGCATTGCGCGCCTTGTAGAAGGAATGGATGTTCAGGAAGTCATTGACAGAGTAGAAGGAATCCGCTGCGGATTCAAGGCAACTTCATGCCCGGATCAGCTCGCACAAGCATTAAAAACAGCAATCGGAAAGTAATTCCGATTGCTGTTCTTGTTTCATATCAATATGATTATGTATCCCCGAGTGGTTGAAGCAGCCGTCATAAGCATGTCTGTTCATTGTGGTGTTTTCGTACAGGCTCTTATAATTTATTTTATAGTTGCATCATACTATGACGGCTGCTTCAACCACTCAGAGACTATGGAATTATAAAAGGTAAGTGATTGGCTATTTGATCATAATTCCGTCTGTGAAGGAAAATGAGCTCTCATATGGATACTCCATCCCTGCGAAATGATCTGCGCGCACCCGGTAGTAATACCCCGGCTCTACCGTGATATACTTGGAAGTACTGACATAATAATCATTTTCCACATCTTTGCTCCATCCAATAATCTGATCCCAGGCATCATCTTTTTCATTGTACTGATCCACATATACAATCGTAGAAACCAGATTAACGGTTCTGTTTGCCGTCGTTCCTGAATACACATAAATCCTGTTACGCCCGGCTTTTGTAATGGAACACTCTCCCACCATAATATACTGCCCTTTTGCAGCCTCATTCTGACTTGTGCCCGATGCACTCTCCTGCATGGTCAGATAAGAACCATCCACCTTTTTTGTCTGCTCATCTGATGCCTGCACTTGAGGAACTGTGACTGATGTGATCGTTCCCAGTAACATTGCAGCACAAAATACAGACACTGCTTTTTTTCTAATTTTCATAACTCTCTCTTTCCCCCTCTATTAAGTAAACAATCGAACAGGGAAAAACTGACGCGTTTTTTCAAAAAAATTTTAAATTTTTTAAAATTTTCTCAAATTCTGGCTTTTTCATTAGAGCTCTTAACTGATAATGTGTCCCATAGTCTTCAAATTCCGCAACAAATCGATGATTTTCATAATTTTCTACTTCATATTCCATCACTGAAATTTTTCTTTCATTGTTCTCCATCTCAAAATCATCTACTATTTTATCCGTTTCCTGCTTTCCAAAAGAAGAGTCTTCACTGTTTATATAGATTGAACATGCTATCACTTCTCCCTGATATTCATAAAATAGCTGGGCTCTCTTTTGTACTTCATCAATGATATATCTCTGTAGTCGCATTCCTTTTGGTTTATATTCCATCCTTACAACCTGAATCCCCAGTTCTTTTTCTATTTCCCGATACACCTGCGTCTCATCCGCACTCTCACTTGGCTGCGTATCCATATCCTCCACATTGATCACCGATGCCTGTTCTTCTTCCCCGGTAAACTTCTCAATGATCTCCTTGAGATAAGATTTACTCCCCACCGCAGTCACGCTTGTTGCAACAGCCGCGATCATCAGCACTGCGGCAGCCACCATCACTCTTCTTCTGAAAAGCGGACTGTGCCGATGCACTTTCTTTTTCTTTTGACTTTGTGTCTTTTCATATGCCTGTATCTGCTCTGCCAGCCTTTTTTCCATTTCATCAGAGACTTTGATTTCTTCCAGTTTGGAGTCTTTCAGAATCTCTTTTTCGATTTTTGCCGCTTCTTTTTCTGTTTCTTCATGAAGTGAAAGCACGTTCTTTTTTTTCATCGTTCTACCCCTTACACGATTCTATTTATGGTTCCTACTTTTGTCTTGACATTTCACTAAATAAGGTTAATATGAAATTATATGTTTTCCTCGGCTATTTTCGTGCAGCCGACTAACTAACACATTTTTCTGGAGGTTTTTATATGAAACGAATCATACTTACCGGAGGTGGAACCGCCGGTCATGTTACCCCCAATATCGCTCTGATTCCACGTCTTTTGGAACTTGGATACGATATTCAGTATATTGGCTCTTATCAGGGAATCGAAAAAGAGCTCATCGAGCCATTCGGCATCTCTTACCACGGAATCTCTTCCGGTAAACTGCGCCGCTATTTCAGTGTTCAGAACTTTACCGATCCATTCCGCGTATTGAAAGGATTCGGTGAAGCAAAAAGACTGATCAAAGAACTTCAGCCGGATGTGATCTTTTCCAAAGGCGGATTTGTATCTGTTCCTGTCGTACTTGCCGGCAAACACAATAAAGTTCCGACGATCATTCACGAATCCGATATGACACCCGGACTTGCCAACAAGATCGCAATACCATCTGCTACAAAGGTATGCTGTAACTTCCCAGAGACTCTGGAGCATCTTCCGAAAGACAAGGCCGTATTAACGGGTTCTCCGATCCGTCAGGAACTATTATCCGGAAACAGGATCGCGGCTATGGATCTGTGTCATTTTTCTGCTGACAAGCCAGTCATACTCGTCATCGGCGGAAGCCTTGGATCCGTTGCAGTAAATAACGCTGTTCGTCTGGCACTCCCGGAACTTTTAGAGCATTTCCAGATTGTCCATCTCTGCGGAAAAGGCAAGGTAGATGACTCTCTGACTTCTATGAAAGGCTACACACAGTTTGAATATATCAAGGATGAGCTTCGTGATATCTTTGCACTTGCAGATATTGTGATCTCAAGAGCCGGTGCAAACGCAATCTGCGAACTTCTTGCTCTGAGAAAACCGAATCTGCTGATCCCGCTCTCAGCCAACGCAAGCCGCGGAGATCAGATTTTAAATGCCCGCTCCTTTGAACGTCAGGGCTTCAGCATGGTTCTCGAAGAAGAAGAGCTGACCAAAGAATCCCTTTTAGAGGCAGTGCGGAAATTGTATAACGATCGCAGCCGTTTTATGGATGCCATGCGTGATTCGAATCAGCAAAATTCAATCGATACAATCATCGATCTCATCGAGAATTCCCGCCGATAGTTTTATATCGCCACTAAAACCAGCTGAACAGGTGTCGTTTTGACACCTGTTCGTTTACAGCTCCAGAAATTCCTCATACTCTACACCAAACTTTTTTCTGATCCATTTTCTTGCTCTGTAGAGTAAACTGTGCAGCACTTCTATGCTTATCTCCATTCTTTCTGCAACAGCAGACTGCGGAATCTCCAAGTAATATACATAACGAATTGCATCATACCAACGTGGATTATGCTTGTACAAGGCTGCAAAAATCTCTTCATGCAGACTGGTCTGTTCATCATCCTTCATTCTTTCCATGTATGTATCTTCTGCACTGTCCTCCAAATCTAAAATAGCAGGATCTTCCCCTGTTTCCGAGAGAACTTCTCTTTCTGCTTTCTTGTTATAATTCAACGCCATATGCTTTGCAGTCGTATACATCCAAGCTTTGATATTGATATCTTTCAATTCATCGATATACATATATAATTGCAGAAATGTACTCTGTGTAATATCTTCTGCAATATCGTAATTCCCTGAATATTTATATGCTGCCTTCATAACGAGATTTTTGTATTTTTGGTATATCTCTTCATAATCTTGTTTATCCGTCAACATGTTTTCTCCAGTAATTACTTGATTTTATTCAGAATCTCTTCCTTGTCCGCTTCTGTCAGTTCACCCATCTTCCAGCCAAGACCAACCTGATCTCCTTCATAACGCGGTATCAAATGCATATGAAAATGAAATACCGTCTGTCCTGCCGGTTCTTCATTATTCTGAACAATATTATATCCGTCACATCCAAGAATATCTTTCATCTTACAGATCATCTTTTTTGCCAGCACCAGCGCTTTTGCTGCCAGTTCATCATCCAGATCATATAAATTGCGGTAATGTTCTTTTGGTATGATCAGTGCATGTCCTTTTGACGCCGGACTCAAATCCAGAATCACGCGAAAATCAGCATCTTCATAAATAGTTGCTGAAGGAATCTCACCTGATGCCAGTTTGCAAAAAATACAGTTATCATCTTTCATTATCTAAGCATCTCCTTTTTTGTTTACTTGTAGTATAAAACATTTTTCCAGAAAATAGAAGAATATTTTACTTACAGAAATCACCTTTTTTGTCGAATTTTGTCATACTTATTTTATTGAACCCTCCTTTTTCGCATGATAGACTACACTTAAACAGAACTACTTTGGAGGACATAACTATGCTATACAATATCGATATTAATAAAATGAACAAATTGATGAGCAATAATGAAGATGCACGGCAGATCATCCCGCAGCTTCTGCGCAATCACCGAAATACAATTTCCACGATCTCACATGAGATTCGCAATCCCCTTACGCTTGTTTCCTCTGCTCTGCAGGTAATGGAAAAACAAAATCCGGAGCTCAAAGACATTCCGCACTGGAGCCAGGTAATGGGTGACGTCGATTTTATTATTCAGCTTTTAGAAGAGCTTTCTGCCTTTAACAGCAGCAATGAATTGTATTATTCTGTCTTCTCTATAGAACAGCTTTTGAAAAACGTTGCAATCTCTTTTGCAATCTCGCTGGACACAAATGAAGCAGATATTGAATTTTCCTCTTCTATCTCCGACTCTCTCGGTGAATTTACCGGAGACAAGATCAAACTGCAGGAACTTGTCCTGAACCTGCTGAAAAATGCAGAGGAAGCCATCACCGAACAAGGCTCCATTCATCTGGCAGCTTCCCGCAGCGGAGATATCATTACCATCACCTGTACCGATACCGGCTGCGGAATCACTCCGGAGCAGATGGAATGTATCTTCCAGCCATTTGTCACCTACAAACAGGGCGGAACCGGACTTGGACTGGCATTCTCCCGCAAGATTGCAGAGGCTCACGAAGGAACTCTCACTGCTGTTTCCACTCCGCAGGAATCCACTACATTTACCGTTACACTTCCTGTCTAGGCACGTTCCTTCCGTGATACAAAAGCACGGCTGTCAGAAATCCACAGATCAGCCCGCCCACATGAGCCGCATTGTCTACACCTGTACTGGTAAAGCCAAAATAAAGACTTAACAGTACCATAAACAGCATCCCTCTTCCGGTGAGCCTTCCGACCTTTCCTCTGTTACGAATCACAACCCAAAGAAGTGCCCCGAGCAATCCAAAAATTGCTCCGGATGCACCTGCTGAGACTGCCAGATTTCCAGTGTAAAAATCCATGGCAAGAGAGATCAGATTTGCCCCGATCCCGCTCACAAAATAAATCAGCAAAAATTTAAAACTGCCAATCTCCTTCTCCAGATTCCACCCCAATGCACCAAGCATTACCATGTTATTCATCAGATGATCGATCCCAAAATGTAAAAAAATGCAGGTTATTAACCGATAATACTGGGCATCTTCAAAAATCAACGGTGGGTACATGGCTCCGTATTTTATCATAAATACCGCATTTTCCGGGTTGCCCAGAAATGACAATAGAAAAAAGATTCCCATATTGATCACGATCAATGCCGCTGTGCAGACTGTCTGTTTGTTTTTCTGCAATTTGAATCCCTCTTTTCCGCGCCCTTCATCAGGCGCAATTTAATACAGTTATTATAAGTGAGTGGATTCATCTTGTCCATCTGTTTCCAATATCAGATCATCCCAGCTTCCCCATCTTCCAAGTCTCCCTCTGCTGATTTTATGCGCCGCTTTTTTCCAAGCACTCCATACACCGCCGGATTCCCGGATGACCTCCGTATCCTTTGCTGGTTTATATTCCTCTTCCGTATCCAACGTAAACAGAGAATCAGAAATTTCCTCTTCTTCCCACGCTTCCTCTGTATCCGGCTCATCCTCCTCTTCTGCTTCTTCGCATTCTGTACGGTATTCCTGCATAATGGCATCCAGATCATAGTTCTCCTCAAGTGTTGCTTTATGCAGCTCATAAGCAAGCGTGATCCCCTTCTCATCTTCATAATCCAGCTTTTCTACAAAATACTCTGTCATTCGGTGAAATGATTCACAGAGCTCCTGTTTCCTTCCAGGCAGATAGCAAAAGAAATATTTCTGTTTTCTGCAAAAAACATATTCCGGTTCTAACAACAGACAGCCCGGATGCAGCATATACTTTTGCAGCTGCGAAATACTCTCTAGAAGACAATAGATAAACTGCTCAATATCCCCTTTTTGAACCTGCTTGTTTTCAAATAAAACCGCCATGGAGACTAATCCTGTGATTTCATATGTATACCGGCTCTCTCCATCGATTCCGCAGCCGTTTACTTCCAGAATGCCCGGAATTTTATTTGCTCTCAGCATCGGCATCTGATAATCTTCCTCATAAATCTCCGGTACATGAATATGCAGACAGATTCTGTTTAATTCTTTTTCATATTTTGTATTCACTTCCAACTTCTCCTATTTTATTGTTTCCAGTTTTTTCTTCAAACGGATCTTTTTCTCCGGATGCGGGATTTTTACCTGTCTTTTTACCCGGATACACATCTTCCCTCTGGTCGCGGAAATTGTCGTCTCTGCCTCATCATCTGTCACATTCACAGACACCTCCGGCATAGAAAAATAAATAAGTTTCCCCCTGATCCGTTCCCTGCAAAACATCTCCACATCCGCTTCTTTCGCTCTTGGATTCCGTGCCGTCTGAACCGCTGTCGTAACTGCTTCATATGCCATCCCGTCTAAAATACTTTTATCATGATAATAAAATGTCGTACGGACAATAATCAGAAATACCAGAAAAATCAACGGCATCACATATGCCATTTCAACTGTGGTACTCCCTTTTACACACCTCATTTATATCCCTCCCAGACAGACGATCCCTATATACGCAGCCAGTAAAAACGGAACAAACGGAAATGCCGCATCTTTTTGAAAACCTTTCCTGATCAGCACGTATCCTGCAAACACTGCTGCCAGAACATATGCCCAGACAAGGAGATACAACACATTCCAAAACCCGAGATACACACCCGTCACCGCGATCATCAGACTGTCACCATATCCGAAAGCCTCCTGTGTCACTCTGCTGACCAGAAGAAACACACCGCCCACAAGCGCGCCTGTGACCATTAGCAGCAGTGGAATTTTTCCATGAAAATATCCAAGACTTGCCGAAAGAATCCCACCTGCCGCAATAAGCCAGACCGGTATTTCTCTTTTTCTGATATCCCACATGGAAACAACACATAAATATCCTCCAAAACAAATTTCTCCTATTTCGTACATCGTGAACATCCCCCTCTTCCTATCACCCTTGATTTCTGAACCGCATAAATCGTCCGGTTCAGACCGCTGCATGTGAGTGAGTTGTGATACTTGCCCCCTGTATTTGTAATATAAACTCCTGCCATTGCACTTCCATGGACACATTTGTCACATTTATAATATCTTCCGCCGTCTTCGTTCCGAATTCCGTCCAGGTCTGCATAAGGAATAAACCTGACAGAAAGCTGCAGATACGTACACTGATAATCTTCATGATAAACCAGCCCTGTTTTTGTAATATAGACGATCTGTTCATCTCCTGATTCCAGACTTTTCTTCTGAAATCCGTTCCAACTGCTGAATTTCATTTCTTCCTTATATTCTGCAGACAGATTTCCAAACTGCAAAAACGGAAGGCGGATTTGGTATCGTACAACAACATTCAGCTCATTTCCATTGGGATTACAATAAGATCCCGCACATTGTATCCCTTTACTTCCACCGCTCACAATACTGTTCCCCAGGCGCTTTGTTCCAATACTCCTGACAATTTCCGATTCCAGCTTCGATGTATTTAAGACCGGAACAAGTGCTGTATCTTCCGTACAGATCTTGGCCGCATGAACTGCTGCTGCCCGAATGGTTGTCTGCACATTATGAATTTCGATAAAATAAATCAGACATATTACTGCAAAAAAGAAAATCGGTACGCTAAGCGCTGCTTCTACAGTAATACTTCCTCCCGCCCCCGGCACAGATGCCCGTTTTAGATTCTTATTGGATGGTTTTTGATTTGATTGTGTCATCATTTTTCCTTTCTTTAAAATTTGTGAGTGTCTCTGCCAGAGGGGACGTTTCGGCAGTAGATCCGGGCACCTGTGCCGGGTGCGGGAGTTGTTTATTCATATCCGAAATAGAGTGGAAATTCATAAGATAACCCATTTCTGATCTGAACAAGGTTTTGCAGTCTGAGCTTTGTTACACATGCATCTGCACGAAAAAAGGCAAGTCCTTTTTCATAGATCAGATTTTGCTCCACCCGATCCAGCGTACGCATGGTAAGATGATCTCCATTTTCTAAAAACAACAGCATTCTCAGATAACTTTTGTAATCCCATCCATCTGTTACATCAGCCCCTTCCTGTGTATCTTCACTGGTTCCCAGCTTCATCAGGGAAGAGAGCGACAGCTGCCAGTTCTCTGCTGTTTTTACCAGAACAACGCGTTTTCCGGACATCAGAGAACGTAAATCCATGACACTTTCCCCGAATGCCCACGCTGCCAGCAATACCTGTTTGACTACAGGCTCCAGCATCGGAAGCGCTACTGCCGTTGCCAGCGCCAATGCCATAGCTCCTGCCTCCGCCTGTTTTGCTGTATCCGTCTGCAGATATACAAAATTCAGCCCCATCCGGATCAAAAGCATCTTGTTCAGCACCGCCTCCAGATTTTCCTGATCAGATGTCTTTCCCTCCAGAAGATATTCCACTTCATAGGCAAGCGATCGTTTTTCTTTTTCTTCTTCCACAGCATTTCCGAATTTTTTAAGAATGTACTCATGAAATAACAGCTTTTTTGTAACCTCATCCACATCACTTCTGACCGGAAATGTCCCCCTCCCGGCCCGCAGCGCCCGGGAGGAAGCCTGTTCTTCCCCTCGGATCTGCTTTTGGGAAACCTGCTTTTCTTTCGGAAATACCAGGCTGATCAGACCCGACTTTTTCAACTGTTCGATGTGGGGAAGCGGATTATTTTCCATCGGAAGAGAGCTCTGATTCTGATTCAACATATCATCCAGTTCTTCCAGACTCTGATTACTCTCATCCTTTGTCTGTTCCCCGGTAATTTCCTGCTGTTCCCACTTTTCTGCCAGGGCCCCCAATCCTTGAATAATCGAAATCCCATACAGATCTTCCATATATTTGACAGCTCCTTCCCGAAATGCCTGTCCGTTTTGATCTGTGAGAAATTGAATCCCTTCTACTTCCGGCCAGACCCCTGACGCTCCATAATAGTGCATTCTGTCGATCAGCTGTTTCTCTGAGAAATTACCGGTTTCATAACTTCCCTCCACCGCAAAGATTCCATACTCTTCCAATAATTCTTTCTGATATTCTCCAAATACCGAATACACCGCACGATCCATATCCAGCCTTGCCTGATTTTTCTCTGCCTGAACGGATGCACTTTCCAGAATTGCTGTTACAAATGAGATCATCAGTACAAATATCAGGCTTAAAAATGCTGTGATCTCCCCTTTTTTCACGTTAGATTCCCGCACTTTCACTTGTGATCTTTTCAAAAATATCGTTGACCAGCGTCGTCAGCTGTGTTTTAAATATCAAGACGAGTGCAATGATCACGACCAATATCAATATCATCTCCACGACTGACAGCCCGGTTTCTGCCTGCATTTCTGCCACAAACATCTGCACCCGTTCTCTCATGCTCTCTGTAAATTTTTTCAACATATCGTCCTCTTCCTTTCTTCTTAAATCTGAATCGTCAAAAATGCCGGTACAACAATGATCATCAGCACCACTCCCAGCATCAGAAACATCGGCCCCAGCAGTCTTGTACTGGTCTCTTCTCCTAGTTTTCTGGCTGCTGCTTTTCGCTCTTCAAACGCTCCCGCCGCTTCTCTCTGAAGTAATTCTGCCAGTCCCTTTGTTCCTTTTCTTAAATTCTGAGACAGCATCACCGCAAATTTACGATAGACCGGAAGCCCGCACCGCATTCCAAAATGCTCATAGCATTCACTCTCCGGAGTTCCTCTCTGCATTTCCCGCATGGTATAAACCATCTCCTCATACACATATCTCGTATTTTCCTGCTGCCGATAAACCGATGCAATCTGAAACCACGCTCTTCGTGCAGGCATTCCGGCTCCCAGATACAATGTAAATGTACTGATAAATTCCGGATAATCCATTGCCAGCTGATGTCGGCGTGCCTTCTTTTTCTGGATTTCATTCTGTTTTTCCAGCACCAGCATCAGGGCCGCTGCCACAATCCCCAGTACAAAGATTCCCACACTTCTCATATCTTTTGCATAATGCCAGGATATTGTTTTTCCTTCAATTTCATCCGGAAGCACCACATACCCGGATTCACGGTCTGTCTCATCTGCTTCCTTCATTTTCTTTTCCAGCTGTCTTTGAAACTGCCCGGCATCATCCAGCTTTGGCGGAAACACTCTTGCCGAAAACTGATGTTCTGCCTTTGCATCTCCGTATGTGAGCAATGCTTTTAACTCAATGATCCTTCCCTCTTCCGACAGATTTTTATCCTGTAGTTCGCCAAGAATGTTTACTGTCTGGTAGTCACTTAACTCCCAGGATACCTCGATTCCCGTATCCGGTACTGTTTTTACAAGATTCAGATCATACCTCACTTCATCCAGACTCTTATTTTCCCCAAGTATCAGCGTTTCCAGCTTTTTCCCTGCTGCGTCAAATACTTTTTGCAATTCTTCCTGTGTATACGACTGTTCCTGTATTTCCACAGTGATTTTCGCTTTCTGATCTTTTGTTTTTGCGACCAGCTTTTGATTTTTCTCCCCCTGTCCGTGTTCATTCCGTTTTAATATACTGCTTCCGGATTTGTTTTGCGGAATTTTCCGAAAATTATCAGTCGCATATAAGACTCCCGCCAGAAGCGTAAACACTGCGATCACCAGTACTGCCTTTTGATATCCTTTTCTTTCTGTTTTCATACCATCCCCTTACACCTCGATCTGTGTCATTTTTTTGCCCAGCTGATAAGCTGTCAGATACACCATCAGGCAGATTGTCATAAACAAAGTGCCTGCAAGATTTCCGTAAAGCACTGCCATAAACTCAGGAAATGCGCTTCTCATATACAGAATAATTACAAACGGAATCACACACATGATCTTAAATTCCAGCTTTTTTGAAGTGAGCATCACCTGTATTTCTCTTTCAACTTCCATTTTTTCTCCGATTGCGTCTGCCGCATGCCGAATAATGGCAATACTGTCTCCTCCCAGACGTTTTGCAGCGCCAAATACCGTTACAAAATTTTCCACATCTTCCTCTTTCACACGATCGGCAAACTGCTTCATCACTTCTTCTGCTGTCATATTCAGATCCAGCTGATGAACCATCGTTTCATATTCCTTTATAATTCTTGTTTTTTTCTTGTAAATGGGGCAGATTTCTTTCCACGTTTCCCGGATTGCATTTTCCACAGAATACCCGACTTTTAAAATTGCGGACAATGTCTGTATGCTCTCGCGAAACTGTTCTCTGAATTCCTCTTTCTTCTGTTTACAGCACTCTTCTTCCCAGTTCTTCACATAGAGCAATGCGATCGGAACCATCAAGATCCACGCTGCCCAATGATCATAAAACAGATAGGCCGTCATCCCCGTGATCAGAATTCCTCTGCCCGCTGCCGCCATGTATTCCCGTTTCTGAATATCCTGCTGCCAGCAGTTTTTCTCTCTGAGTGATTTCATTTTCCTTCATAAGAGTTCCTTTAATTTTTCCATCTTCCATTCCCTCCTCCTGAAATTTATATAATGTCTGTAACTGAATCCTTCCATTCTCATACCCAAGTACTTCTGTAATCTCCAGTACTTTTCTGCTCTTATCCCGGAGTCTTCCGAGATGAATGATAACGTCCAGAGCAGAAGCGATCTGCTGCTGAATCGCGATCAGAGGCAATTCAATCCCCATCAGCATCATCGTCTCCAATCTGTGAAGCATATCCATCGGATTGTTGGCATGACCGGTAGACATTGAACCACTATGGCCGTTAAGCATTGCTGAAGATATCATGTCCACTGTTTCATCACCTCTGACTTCCCCCACAATGATCCGATCCGGTCTCATACGAAGTGCTGACTTGATCAGATCACGGATCGTCACCGCCCCTTCTCCTTCCAGGTTGGCGTTTCTCGCCTCCAGTCTGACCAGATTCGAAACACCCTTGATCTGGAGCTCCGCATTGTCTTCAATTGTAATAATTCGTTCATCTTTTGGAATATAGTCTGATAACGCATTGAGAAATGTTGTCTTACCGGAGCCTGTCCCTCCGCTGACAAAAATGTTATATTTTGATTCCACAAGAATTTTTAAGAAATTTACCGCTTCCTGACTGATACTTCCCCAGTCAATCAGCTGTTTCATTGTAACGGCCTCTTTTGGAAATTTTCGAATCGTCATGATCGGACCGTTTAATGCCACCGGACGCAGTACAACATTTACACGGGAACCGTCCTCCAGTCTCGCATCTACGATGGGAGATGCTTCATTGACATAGCGATTCGCACCTGCCGCAATCTGCTGGATCACATCTTCCAGCTTTGCAACTGACACAAATCTGCGATCTGACTCAAAAATACGCCCCGCTTTTTCCAGAAAAATATGATCCGTCCCATTGATCATGATTTCCGTGATCTCATCATCTTCGATCAACTCCTGCAGAATATCCAGTTTCCGGAACGCATTAAACAACTCTTTGCTGATCCGTATCTTTTCCTGAAGCGGAATAAACTCTTCTTTTGAAGCCTCCTCCAACACTTCGTGAATCAGCTCCTGCAGTTCCTCGTCTTCCATATCGCAGGTCATATCCATCTTTTCAATCACCCGGTCATATAATCGCTCTGTGTTTCTCATATGACAGTACCGCCGTTTCTCGACCTTACCACCTTCTGTACCGTATGCTCCAGGATTTTCTCATGTCCGGTCCGCAAAAGATTCTCCGTATACTGCTGCAGCTTTGCCTTTGCTGCCGGCTCTTCGATCGAAAGCGTATGAACAGAATCACATTTTTCCAGAATCGAAAACAGTCCGTTCACACTGTCTCCCAAATCCAGGATCAACACTTCATAAATACTTTTTTCCACAATCTGCTCAAACAGCTGCAGCCACTCTTCTGCTGTGACCGCCTGCAGATCCTGTACCACCGGAATCGGACGTATATAATCCATGTTTCCAATCTGGCCTGTCATCATGCTGATACGAAGTCCCAGATTTCCGGTCTCCTGTTTTGAATAATACAAGAGATCTCCCAGATTCTGTTCCTGTTCTTTTGAAAAATAATGCTCACCTCCTGCATACTCTTCCAGATTCAGATACAGAACAGGTCCTTTTTCTGCCAGCTCTTTTCCCAGTTCCAACGCATACTTCGTCTTCCCGATCCTGTGTATGGGTGAATAAACACCGATCAGACTTCCCCTTGTCTTTCGGAGCGTCTTTGCCACAGCCCGTTCCTTGTCCACAGAAAGCTCCAGAACCTTTGTCAGAATCTGATCAACTGACTGATACTTATAAAGCTCCTTTTCTTCGTCTGCCAGATACCTCCCTTCTGCTTTTACCAGTACAAATCGCTCTGCTGCCGGAATTTCCAGTCTTTCTTCCTGCGAATATTCCTCTCCGATCAGCAAGATCTGGATTGGCTTTTGTTCTGCGAATTTTTTCAGTGGTTCCAATTTCTGAAACATATGCATCTGAAATCCAAGCTCTTTTCTGCCTCCGATCATCTGCATAAGGTTTCTCGCATAATCTGCCTCCTGATCACAGATTACAAAATTTTTCTGATGCAACCTATCCCTCCTGTTCTGTATGATTCATTCAATCTTTTGGATGAAAATACCGCTGCGAACCGCAGCCTGAATAAAAATAACTGACGATCAGAATCCTCTGATCTCCTGATACAAAAGACCTGTGAAGCAGGTCCGATAAAAACAGCACTCGAATGATCTGCTGTGTGAAATGTATTATAAACGCAGTTTCCCGCCTTGTCCATACGCTTTTCCTAAATTGCAGTTTTTTGTGAAAACCTTACAAACTTTGATACACCAGAATTCCATAAAGCATGCAGACCCCAGGAATACCAAGGCTTCCGGATGTCAAATTTTTATTTTTTGAGACAAAAAATAGTGCCATTCATACATACAATTAAAATGGCACTATTTTTATACATAAATACACTATTCTATATTTCTATGCCTTCTCTCCATACATTCATAGGATATTTTCATATCTTTTTCTAACAACATTACAATAATATCAAATAAAATAAATGCATGTTGTTCAAACAAATTGCCCATCGGTTGAATTGTTTCTATCACTCTACTATCAGTACCATTATATACCGCCGCAGGTATAAACAAAACATAATCCGCTTTCTTAGGGGTTTTCTCTTCTGGAGTTCCTGTTACAACTGCCAAAGTTGCATTTGCTTTTTTCGCCTGGTCAGCTATATAATCCAAATGCCCTATTTTTCCAGAACCAGTAATAAGTATACATAAATCGCCTTTCTCCATTCCCGGTGTTGTATCATCCCAAACCCAATGAACTTCTTTTCCCAAATGCATGAGCCGCATAGAAAATGCTCTTCCTGCAATTCCTTCTCTTCCAACCCCTAGCACAAAAATTCGATGTGATAGTTTTATAATGTTTATAAATTTTTTAAGTTCTTCTAAATCCTGTTTTTCAAAGACTTTTTTGTGCTCCTCTAAAATACTCTGATATAATTCCTGATAGAGTTGTTCTCCCATAATATCCTCACTTTCTATTCGTCCTTAAGATTTTTTTCATCGTGTAATTTTTCAGCACATGATTCAGGCCTAAAACCAAAATAAGCATAATCCCCCAAATCAATTTTTGAGTATATGGAGATAATGCCATAATTGTAAATGCACTAGACATAATCTGCATCAAAATAATTGCAATCAAAAGACCTAAGACATTTCCTCGACCGCCATTCGGGTCTATTCCGCCTATCACGCATACAATCAATGTTTGAAGCAAATAAGACTCACCATATCCAACTTTTGCTGAATTTACCCGACTTAATACAATCAATCCTGCCATCCCTGCTAATATTCCAGTTAAAACAAATGTCCAAACACACATTTTTTCATTATTGATTCCAGAAAAACGTGATGCAACCGAATTATCCCCATATAAATACAATTTTCTTCCAAATCTGGTTTTTGATAGTATAATTCCTAAAATGAGCGTAATAGTAATAAATAACCAAAAAATGAAAGGAACTCTTAAAATCATCAATTTCCCCAATAATGCAAACTCTTCTTCTATTCCGCCTACACTTGCACCACCAGTTATCACCATTCCAATCCCCTGGAATAATGTCATAGTTCCTAATGTTGCAATCAATGGTGGTGCAGATGTTTTTGAAATCAATATTCCATTAAACAGTCCAAATACAATACTACAAATGATTGCAAAGAACATTGCTAAAATAATTCGTAATACTCCCTCTGTACCTAATGCCCAACTTCCATTTAGAACATATGCAGTCAATATTGCTACTGTATTCGCATTTGCAATAATAGAAAGGTCAATACCTCCTATTAAATTTGATAGCATCATAGCTAATGCCAAAAAACCAAATTCAGGTATTTGAAATGCCATCGACTGGATATTTCTTAAAGAATACATAGAATCTCCAAAACGTATCCCTGTTCCCAGTAAAACTAATATTGTAATGCCTACTAATATACTTAAATTCAAATCTTTATTTATATTTTTACGAATCTTCTCCATTCTGACTGGCCTCCTATTCTGTAAAAATTAAGTTCTTTCGGTTCTTTATTCGCTCCTGCAATGATGTCACCGCAACAGAAATCACCAGTATTGTGCCTACAAACAGATTATTCCATGATGCCGATAGTCCGATCATGATCAATGTTGTATTTAGTAAGTAAATAATAATAACGCCCAACACTGCTCCTAGAATCTTTCCCTGTCCACCAGTAATTTTTGCACCTCCTATTACAACTGCAGCTACAACAATCAACTCATCTCCTACAAGCTTATTGGGGTATAATGCATTTGTCTGGGCTACATACAACATTCCCATAATTCCTGCTAAAATTCCTGAATATACATACACAAACATCCTTGTTTTAAAAGCTTGAAAACCAATTCGCCTTGCTGATTCTTCATTATTTCCCAATGCAAAAATACCTCGACCAATCATTGTCTTATGTAATATAAACCAGGTAAATAAACCAATACACAAAACCGGAATGACCGCTGCTGTTAATCCTGCATCTCCAACCTTAAATAATGTAGCCTGCCCAAATTCATGTATACTTTTGGGCAGAACTCCTGCTCCAAAAGATTTATCTCCAACAAACGTAGTCATAATTCCATGAAATAAGTTCTGAGTTCCTAACGTAATAATAAATGGTGGGAGTTGTAGCCAATTAATAAGAACTGCATTAATTGATCCAAGTATTCCTCCTATGATAGAGGATACAAAAAATGCAAAAAAAAGATTATCTATACCTAAAGAAATCATTATATGAATCGTTGTATAGCTTCCAAATAGGGCAATCGACATAAAGGATACATCTATTCCACCTGAAATCATAACTACCAGTAAACCAATGGCCACTATCAATGTTGTTGAAGAAACACGAATAATATCAAATACTGTTTCTATGTGAATAAACGCCGGATTTTTTATTGCCACATAAATACTATAAGCAATAATAATGAGTAACAGCACCATCTGGAATCTGTCAATTTTTATCTTTTTCATACTTTCATCCTTTCTGCGCCTTCATACTTTGGCCTATAAGATTAGCCAATTTTTTTTCTACATCTTCTTTTAAATCCTCTTCTTCTAAAATACAGGAACATTCTCCCTCTTTTAGAACAATGACGCGATTGCAATTTGCTATTATTTCTGGTATCTCATCAGAAATAAAAATAATTGCCATTCCTTCTGCCGCAAATTTATGAATCTGTTCATAAATTTCCGCCTTAGAACCTATATCAATGCCGACTGTCGGCGTATCCATAATAAATACCTTTGGTGTTGTTGCAATCCATTTTCCGATTACAACTTTTTGTTGATTTCCTCCTGATAACGTTCCAATGATCGTTTCGATGGATGGAGTTCTTACCTTTAGTTCCTGAATATACTGTTCTGCTATTTCTTTTTCTCTTTTTTTGTCCATTACAAACCTATATACCAATTTTTCTATCATCGCAGAAGATGTATTTTCTTTAATTTCTCTATTCATAAAAAGGCCTTGTGTAAATCTGTCTTCTGGTAATAATGCGATTCCATTCTCCTTGGCAACTGTAGGAGATGTAATTCTGCATTCCCGGCCATTTATTTTAATGATACCACTGTCACTGGGATTCAATCCAAACAAAGAAAGTGCCAGTTCTGTTCGTCCTGATCCCAATAATCCTGTGAGTCCTATGATATCCCCCTTACGAACACTAAATGAGATATTTTTAAATTGATTCTTTCTTGTTAGATTCTCTATTTCCAGAATTGGTGTGTCATCCGCCTCATTACGAATATATCTAGGATATTCTACTTCTCTTCCTGTCATATAATACGCCAGACTTTTTTTATCTAATTCTGAACTTTTAAAATCGCCTATTTTTTCTCCATTTCTAAAAATTGTAATATTATCTGCAACAGAAAATACTTCATCTAATTTATGACTGATAAAAATAATTGCCATTCCATTCTTCTTTAATTCAATCATAATTTTCAAAAGTCTCTCTACTTCAGCGTTGGTTAATGCAGTGGTCGGTTCATCCATAAATAAAATCTTACAATTTTGTGCAAGAGCTCTACAAATTGCTACTATCTGTTTATTAGCCATAGAAAGCTCTTCTATTTTTTGATCTAACTCCAATGAAACACCTATTTTCTTTAATTGTTCTTCTGCAATTGTTTTAACATATTTCCAATTAATCAGTTTTTTACTCTCTGTTTTTAATCTTCCAATTGCTATATTTTCTGCAACATTCAAATGTTGAAACAACGACAAATCTTGATAAATAACCTGAATTCCTTCTTGCATTGCTTGTACAGGTGTTAATGCCCTATACGTCTTCCCATTTATGATGATTTCTCCCAAATCTGGAGTATATACACCCGCAAAGCACTTAACCAATGTTGATTTTCCACATCCATTTTCTCCAGCAAGACAGTGAATTTCTCCCATTTTAATCTCTATATTAATATTTTTCAGCGCTTGAACTCCAACAAAAGATTTGCCTACATTTTTAGCTTCTAAAATTGTTTTCAAATCATACCCTCCTTGTTACTTTTTTAAAAAAGTTATTGTCTGAAAATATCAGACAATAACTTTCTATGATTTAAAAATTATAATCTCTTATATTTTCTGCTGTAAATTCCAGTGGTGCATTTCCATATGCTATTCCGTCCTGAACTTCTACAGATTCATATCCTGTAATTTTGAGATCTGTCCCTGTTTTTACCTCCTGCCCTGATGCCAGAAGATATGCTGCATAGCAAGTCGCATATCCTGCATCTGCAGGTCTCCATGCCAATCCCGCCTGCATAGATCCGTCTTCCAGATAAGTAGCTGACATACTCGGTAATGCCAAAGATACTACTTTGACATCTTTTACTTTGTTCTTCTCTTGAAGTGCCTCACAAATCCCTCCTCCTTGTGCTGAACAATCAAAAAATCCTTTAATATCAGGATATGCCTTCAAAATCTCCAAAGTTTTATCGTGTGCCCCGTCCACACTATTTCCATCCTCATAAGGTTCTTCTGTCACACATTCCATATCTGGATAATTTTCAGAAATATAATCAATCGCTGCCTTATACCATGTCATATGTGTCTCCATTGTCAATCCACCTACAAATCCTGCATATTGTCCTTTTCCATCCATAGCGGCTGCAAGTTTTTCCCCAAACAACTCTCCGAAAGTTTTATTGACAAACGCCTCTACATCCAAATCAACCGTCTCTGCAATTCCCGGTGCCTCATGTGAAACAACAACAATTCCTGCATCCTGAGCTTTTTCAATTGTAGGCACCAACGCCTCTGGATCATTTGGTACTACACAGATTGCATCCACTCCTTGTGCAATCAAATCCTCCATAATTGATATCTGACTTGCTGCATCTCCAGTTTCTGGTACCTGAACAGAAACGTTTAATCCTGTATCCTTTTTTAGCTGATCAATTCCTGTCGCCATATCATCAAACCAAGAATCGCTTTGCTTTACAATCATTACCACTTGATAGTCTTCTGGATTTGCTCCTTTGTCTTTCGGTTTGTCTGCATCAGATTTTGAGGTTGAACTACTTTCGCTTGTACTACATCCTAATACTAATGTAGCTGCTGTAACTGCACATAACAGTATTGAAATCAACTTTTTTTTCATGTTTCTTTTCCTCCTACGTATCTTTTTGTTATATTTATTATATAAATTTTTTACAGCAAATCATATAAATTAAACCGTGATTTTTCTTCAAAAATCCGACTTTTTGCACACATAGAATTGCTTTCGTAACTACTTATCCTTATAATGAACTTGAAACAAACAAAATATATTTTCAGGAGGCTTGCTATGCAGAATTTTTCTCAAAATTTAAAATTAAAATCTAAAATTTTATTTGTTATCATTATAATTATAATATTACTTATAGCAGCATCTTTTGGCAGTTTATTAGCAATTATGCACTCCGAAAACCACTTGCTTTTTGAGGCTGTATCTGGTTCTCTAAATTATAGTGCAGAAGATATAAGTAATAAACTTTCCAATGTAGAATATATGTCAAGCTCTATTGTTTCTAATTCCGTTATACGAAAAAATCTGATTACACTCGAAAATGAACATACTCAAAACAAGGAGCTTTCCAACATTAGAATTGAAAACGCAAAATCTACAATTAGTGCTTCTTTATCTGATTTTTATCAAACATACAAAAATACAGATATTTGTTTTATAAATCTCTATTATGGAGATGATGTAATTTCTAGCTATAACACCAACTCAAGTTATATTCCAGAAAAGAATGTTGATCTTATTTTAAATTACTCCCAGCATAACTCTGGCTATCCATACTGGATTACTGATTATTGTGCTTCTACTGGTATGCTTTATCTCGCTCGCGACTGCAGACAAGTAGAAAATTTAAAATTTCATACTCTTGGTACCGTTGTTGTTGGAATTAATATGAAACATCTTATTGAGAATTCTACAGCCTCTGTGCTTTACAACAATCCTGTGCAATACGCTCTGTTTCAGTCTAAACAGCTTTTCTATCACACCGATGGAATCAGTCCTCAACAAATTAAAAGAATTGATACAGACTTAAAAACTAACTACGATATTATAACCGCTGATCAAGATCGTTTTTTTAGTATTCGTGGACAACTGAAAGACAATGAATGGAATTTTATTTGTTTAATTCCCTATGATAGTATTTCAAAAACAATATCTTTGACATTACAAATAGTTTTTGTTTTCATTTTAATTGTCGTTTTAATTGCATATTTAATTTCTCACTACTTTACTCGATCGATTAGTAATGATTTTGCAAAATTAGTGGATAAAATGAATGCCTTTGGTAGAGATGAAACTCAAATTCCCATTTCTTCTGATTACTCAAATAGAAATGACGAAATTGGTATATTACATAAACAATTTGATAAGATGGCTCACAAAATTCAACATCTCATTCAACAAAACTATCTGAATGAACTGTTGGCAAAAGATGCAAAGTTAAAGGCTTTAGAGAGCCAGATTAATCCCCACTTTTTATATAACACTTTAGAGACTGTAAACTGGAGAGCAAAAGCTATTGGAGAGCAAGACATCTCATCCATGGTAGAATCTCTTGGAATGCTTTTAAGGGAAACTCTGAACTCCTCGACTGAGCATCCAACGCTGTCTCATGAGTTAGAAATCGTAAAAAACTATTTAACAATTCAAAAAATTCGTTATGAAGAGCGACTGGAATATAACGAATCGATTGATAATGCTTTGCTAACTGTAAGATTACCCCATTTGACATTACAGCCCTTGATAGAAAATGCAATTCATTACGCTATTGAAGAAAATACTGAAAACTGTTCTATCCAAATCAATGGATATATCTCCGAAGATGAAAGCACAATTATTGATGTTATCAATAGTAACTCCCAATTTCCACCAAATACATTAAATAATTTGGAAGAACATCTTATAGAACCACATGGACTTGGCATCGGCCTTTTAAACATTCACAAGCGGCTCCAATTGGTTTATGGAGCAGATTATGGACTAATTCTTTTTAATCTTAATGAAGACCATGCCGTTGCTAGAATAAAATTACCAGGAGGAAATCCCATATGTTAAAACTTTTAATCGTAGATGATGAACGAATTATCAGAGAAACCATGGCAACAATCATTGATTGGAATACGCTAGATATTCAGTTGATTGGAACTGCAAAAGATGGAATTGAAGCTTATAACATAATTTTAGACGAATATCCTGATATTGTTTTGACTGATATAAAAATGCCGGCTCTATCTGGTATTGAGTTAATTGCAAAAATTCATGAAATCAACCCACAAACTCAATTTATTATCTTGTCCGGTTATGGTGAATTTGAGTACGCCAAAAAAGCGATGCAATATGGTGTAAAACATTATTTACTAAAACCTTGTAATGAAATGCAAATTGTAGATAGTATTAAAAATATTAAAAAAGACTATTTTCAGAATATCACTCATTTTATGAAAGAAGATCCTGAGACAAATATCAACGTTTTTCATAGTATTGGTGTAAGCATTTTTACATCCTGTCTCAGTTTACCTTCTGATACTTGTGCCTTTCAAAATATTATTAAAACATACTCTAAGTATTTGGATGTTCAGACAACTCCTTATACCCTTTATTATGTATATTACACTCCTTCAGATGGTTATTTAGAAATCATACAACAATTGTCTCATTTTAAAACACAATATTTTCCTGGACTTTTAATACAGTCACTTTATGTAAAGAATACACTAATTTTTTATTATCCTTCAGATAATATTGACACCCAAATCATGGAACAATTTTTCACAGAAATATCAGAGGTAAAAGAGATTTCTTCTGAGTATAAATCCCTCTCTTTTTCCAATCTCTCTGATATGCTTCAAGAATTGGTTCCTCATATCAAACGATATGACAGTATTTATTATACTAGCAATATAGACACTAACATATTTACTACATTAAATAATTATCAAAACATTATCAAGGAGACACAAGACTTAATTTCTGAGATTTTTTCAGATGATAAAATGCAATATCAAACTCACCTTATTTCTCTGATGAGTCTTCTGTCATCTGTTTCTAACTTAGATTTTTTAAAACAGCTGGCTACTTCTGTTACAATAACCGCTATCTCAAAAAGCAGAACTTTTGATATGGAAGAAATATCCAATTTTCTTATTTATATAGAACATGAAGATTCTTCTTCGGAAATCAGACGACAACTTGAACTTCATATAGAACATTGTTACAATCATTATCTTTCAGGATCAACAACCATATCACTTAGTTCAAAGATCAAACAGATTGTTGAACAGCATTATGGAAATCCAAACCTCTCATTAAAATGGATTTCCGAAAACTGCCTTTTTATGAATGTTGATTATCTTAGCAAACGATTTTTAAAAGAAACCGGAAATAAATTCTCCAAATATTTAATAGATTATCGAATTTTCAAAGCCAAACAAATTATGGCAACATCTGGGACAGACTATTCTATTCAACAAATTGCAGATTTAATTGGATGCGGAAATAACCCTCAGTATTTTAGTCAGATATTCAAGAAATCTACCGGTATTACACCTAGTAAATACATGAAGACACTATATTCCAGACAAGAATCTAATGATATCTGATGCTCCATGCTATAGATTTTTTGTGAAAACCTTACAAACTTTGATACACCAGAATTCCATAAAGCATGCAGACCCCAGGAATACCAAGGCTTCCGGATGTCAAAAAGGACAGCCCGTTGATTCCTACCTTCCAGGAATCCTGATCCGGCAGGACGTATTGATTGATAAAATATATCAGGCAGATTCCCATCACTGCCCGCAGAAAAAAGTTTAAAATCACAGCTCCCGCTTTATTTTTCATAACAAAACTACCTCCTGTGGAAACATCTGATATATCTTATTCCCACAGAAGGTAGTTTATGCGCAGTCTATAATTTTATTTTAATCTCCCGGTTTGATCGATGATACTGATGATACCGGACTCCGGCTGCATCCATCATCCGTTTGGATGCCATGACACTCGGGGTGTCCGCATACTTGTCACAATCATAAATGACCTCTTTAATTCCCGACTGAATGATCGCTTTTGCGCACTCATTACACGGAAACAGTGACACATACAACTTGGCTCCGACCAGGCTTCCGCCACTGTAATTCAATATGGCATTCAATTCACTGTGTGTGGAATACACATACTTTGTCTCCAGCGGATTTTCGCCTTCCCTCGCCCACGGAAATTCATCATCTGAGCATCCTTTCGGAAATCCATTGTATCCCATGGACAAAATCTTGTTGTCCTGACTCACAATACAGCATCCGACCTGAGTATTCGGATCCTTGGAACGCATCCCGGACAGCATGGCAACTCCCATAAAATACTCATCCCAGGTCAGATAATCTTCTCTTTTATCTGACATGATTTTCAACTCCTTTATTTTGTGCCGAAAATACGATCTCCCGCATCTCCCAGTCCAGGCACAATGTAGCCATGATCATTTAAATGATCATCCAGCGCTCCGATGTACATATCGACATCCGGATGTGCCTCCTGCATCTTCTTGACCCCTTCCGGTGCAGCAAGGATACACATGAAGCGGATATGCTTTACTCCTTTGTCCTTGAGCATCTGGATCGCAGCAGCACTGGATCCGCCTGTTGCCAGCATCGGATCTACTACAAATACTTCTCTCTCACTGCAGTCTGCCGGAAGCTTGCAGTAATATTCTACCGGCTCTAATGTTTCCGGATCACGGTACAGACCGATGTGACCTACTTTTGCGGCCGGAATCAATGATAACATTCCATCTACCATACCAAGTCCCGCTCTTAAGATCGGTACAACTGCCAGTTTTTTTCCTGTCAGCTCTTTTCCCACCATCTCACAGATCGGTGTTTTGATTGTAACGTCCTGAAGCTTCAGATCTCTTGTTGCTTCATAACACATCAGACTCGCGATCTCACTGATTACCTCTCTGAATTCTTTTGTTCCGACATCCTCTCTGCGGATATAGCTGATTTTGTGCTGGATCAGCGGATGATCCATAACATGTACTTCTGACATTATTGTCCTCCTTTAGTAAATGAATTTAAAATTTCTGCTAATTTTTCTATCAACAACGTAATCTTCTCATAACACTCTCCATATGCAGTCAAAGGCTGCCCATATGGATCCGGGATCTCTTCTGTTTCTCCCGTAAACTCAGTAAGTGTATATACATTGTCTGTATATTCGTTCGGATATTCCGAAAGTATCTTCTCCTTCTGAGCCTGTGCCATCGTCAGGATCAGTGTCTCCGGATTCAGGTTCTTCTCCGTAAACGGTCTGGAAGTATATCCTTCCAGCGTCATCTGATTGCTCTTTAAAATAGCTTCTGCTTTCTGATTTACCGGCTCTGGAAACAAAACGACCATTCCCTTGGATTCGATCCAATATTCCTGATCTAATGACTGATGCCTGAAAATCTCTGCCGCAACCGGTCCGCGACAGGTATCTGTATTGCTGACAAATACGATTTTTCTGTATTTTTGCTCTTTCGTAAGAACTGATGCGGGGATCCTGCAGTGTCCTGCCGCCTTTTCCAGACGGTTCATAATGGCATTGCCGATTCCCTGGATTGCAAATGACTCACTGTAGATCTCTGACACATCCTCCTCGTCAAACTCTCTCAAAATTCGGTACAGATTCCTTGCAATAGTCTTCTCATTTTCACGGGAACCGATATTTTTTACCAGACCATGGGTATAAAACTCAACCGTTTCATTCGTCCCGATAATGCCCACCTGAACACCCTGACGGCTCTTTTCATAAGCAAGCTGCCGGATGGCAAACACTTCCTCCTTGAGACTTCCTTCTACGATCGTCAGCTTTGCTTTCGGCGCATAATGGCGATATTTCATACCCGGTGCTTTCGGCGCCTGACTGCTCTCACTGCCCAGAATCGTCTCATCCACGCTCACCACGCCGATCACTTCTTCCAGCATATCGGCAGTGATTGCACCCGGTCTTAAGATCATCGGCGGAGAAACTGTCATATCCAGGATCGTAGACTCCAGTCCGATATCTACACTTCCTCCGTCTATGATCATCTCGATCTTCCCGTTCAGATCTTCCCACACATGCTCTGCCGTAGTAGGACTCGGACGTCCGGATGTGTTGGCACTCGGCGCCGATACATATCCGCCTGCCGCAAGGATCAGCTTTCTCGCGATCAGATCACTTGGCATCCTCACAGCAACGGTATCCAGACCGCCTGTCGTGCCATATGGAACCAGAGAACTTTTTTCAAAGATCATCGTCAAAGGTCCCGGCCAGAAATGCTTCGCAAGAAGCTCTGTCTCCGGAGGTACATTCTCCGTAATCTCACTTAAATCTTCCAGATCTGCAATATGAACGATCAGTGGATTATCAGAAGGACGGCCCTTTGCTTCATATGTTTTTTTCGCTGCCTCCTCGTCCAGTGCATTCGCCCCCAATCCGTAAACTGTCTCTGTTGGGAATGCAACAAGTCCTCCTTCTCTGAGAATCTCTCCCGCTTCTCGTATTGCATCTTCGTCTATTTGGTTTTTGTCTATTTTCTTAATTATCGTTTCCATAGCTTTCATTATACCATTTTTCTTATCAGCGCTCAACATATTTCAGGATTCCATTGCCGATTGCCTGGGCAAGCTTCTGCTGATACGCCTCATCGATCAACATCCCCGCCTCCACCGGGCTGCTTAAAAATCCACATTCTACGATCACAATTGGTGACTTTGTATTCTTCAGCATATAGTATGTAGTATTTCCCTTGATCTCTCTGGCATGCTCCTGATCGAAATTTTTCAGTTCTGTCTGCATTACCTCTGCTGCTTTCTTTGCCTCCTTGGAGTGCGCAAAATAAAAAATCTGTGGTCCTCTTATGCTTTCCTGTGGATAACTGTTCTGATGAATACAAACTGCAAGTGCAGGAGATTCTTTGTCGATCAGCTCTACTCTGGCTTTCAGATCTTCCACCTGAGAATCTGCAAGTCTCTCATCCTTTGTACGTGTCATCACCACCGTAATCTGATGTTCCTCCAGATATTTCTTCAATTTTTCTGCGATCTGCAGATTGAGTTCCTTTTCCTGCGCCCCGTTGATCCCAACTTTTCCGGGATCTTTTCCCCCGTGTCCGGAATCAATCACAACCGTCTTTTTCTCTGATATATTTCCGGAGGTCTCAGATACTTCCTCCCGAATATAATGACTGTGCAGATACTCTCCGGCAAACTGACATCCCGCTGCCGCCGCCAGAAGTACCCCGATCATCAGCAGCAGACGGATCTTTGTCCGCAGTATCCCCAATGCCTTTTTGAACCTCAAAAAAACATCCCCTTTCGCATATACTCTGTTTCATGTATATGCGAAAGAAGGATGTTTCATCCACCTGTACGTTTTTTATAAAACGTTTGCTGCCAGATACCCTTCTTCTACTGCACGATTGATATCTGCTGCTCTCTCATTGCAGTCTCCGACAAAGCTCACCTGTACGCCTTTGTCTTCCAGTGCCTGTGCGTCAAACGAATTCGGTCTTGCTCCCACTGCGAGTACTACGTAGTCACAAGGAAGAGACACTTTGCCCTCTGCATTTTCTGCTTCCACACTGTTTGCTGTAATGGCTGTTACTTTTGTTCCTGTCAGCAGCTGAACCTGATATTTTTCAAAGCTCTCAAATAATACCGGTCTTACTGTCTTGGATTCTTCTTTTGCGATTTCTTCCATCATCTCTACTACAGAAACCTGACATCCCATCTCTGCAAGAAGCTCTGCTGTCTCTGCTCCGACCAGACCGCCTCCGATCACAACCACACGTCCGCTCGGAAGTTCCTCATGATTCAATACTTTCCATGCATCAAATACATGTGGCATTTTACTTCCCTCGATCGGCGGAATCACATTGTGCGCACCTGCTGCCACGATCACATTGTCCGGATTCTCTGCCAGGATCATCTCTGCATCTGCTGTTCTTCCAAGACGTAAGTCTACATGCAGCTCTTTCATCTCATTTGTCAGATAGCGGAGTGCACGGTTCATCTCAGATTTTCTCGGAGGAACCGATGCAATGTTGAGCTGACCGCCAAGTGTCGTTTCTTTTTCAAACAGAACAACCTCATGACCTTTTACACTTGCAACTCTCGCTGCTTCCATACCTGCAACTCCACCGCCGATCACAACTACTTTTTTCTTCTCATCGGAAGGAGTGATCGTTCTCTCATACTCATATCCGTTTTCCGCATTGAGTACGCAGCTTAAGAATTTGCGGTTCTGGATCGCATCTGTACATCCCTTATTGCACATCATACAGTGACGGATGCGTCTTCCTTCTCCTGCTTCGAGTTTCTTTACATAATCCGGATCTGCCAGAAGAGAACGTCCCAGACCCACGATGTCGCAGACACCATTTTCGATCAGTGCTTCTGCGTTCTCCGGTGTGACGATACGTCCCACTGAGGATACCGGAATAGAGACTGCTTCTTTGATCTGTTTGGTATATTTTGACATGAAACAATATGGCTGTGTTCCCATCGCAGGAATCGTATCGTTCATATTTCCTGTATGGTTTGCCTGTCCTACATGAATCATATCCACTCCGGATCTCTCCAGAATTTTTGCAAACTCTACTGCCTCATTGATCATCAGACCGCCTTTTCCGCGCAGTGGGTTTTCTGTGACTACAGGTAATTTATAATCAATACAGATATCCGGTGCCACTTCTCTGATCTTATCCACCACACGAAGTGCAAAACGAATTCTGTTTTCAAAACTTCCGCCGTAGGAATCTGTTCTGCGGTTGATCAATGTCGAACAGAATGATCCGATCAGACGGTCTCCGTGTACTTCTATAATATCAACTCCGGCTGACTGTGCACGTTTTACACATTCCCCGATCTTATCCAAAATGCTGTTCAACTGCTCCTCCGTCACTTCCTGAATGAAATGTACCATATCATGACGCATTTTTGCACGTCCGCCTTCCATATCTCCTTTGCGGAATAATTCAGCCAGTGCCTCTACATCATACTCCGGATGGAAAATCTGGATTCCCAGTTTACAGTCAAATTCATGAACTGCATCTGCCAGTTTTCTAAATGCTTCGATCTGTCCGTCATGGAACAGCTTCGGTGTCGGTGAGATTGTATTTACAGGAGCAACATCTCCCAATACAATATAGGACACGCCACCTTCTGCCAGTCTCTTATAGAAGTTAAAGCTCTGTTCTACAATTGTGCCGTCTCTGCCTTCATATCCTGTTGTCATCGGCGGAAACATCACTCTGTTTTTCAGCTCGATCTTTCCCACTTTAATTGGTTCTAATAATCTCATAATCAGCCTCTCCTTAACATTTTCTTTCTGCTCAATACATGTTCTACTATACACATCCCCTGTTTTCTTTTATATGTCAATTAAGCTTTCTTCCTATCACTTTCCTGCTGTTTTATGAATTTTATTGAATAATAAAGCACACTATATTATGATAGAAGCAACAATAAAAAGGAGTTCTCTTATGCATCTGGAAATTGAAAATATCCACCATCCCCAAATTAAAAATATGAACCTGTCCGTCTATGATGTAGGGTATCGTGCGGCCCACCTGCACCCGGAAATTGAGCTGATCCTGGTCTTAAAAGGAGATCCGGCATTCAACATCAACGGCAATACTACGTCCTTTTCTGAAAAAGATATCATCCTGATCAACGCCAACGAGCTCCACGAGATTATTTCGGAGAAAGCGCCGTCCACCCTGCTCTCCCTTCATATTCTTCCACAGTATTTTGAAGGATATTTTCCGCAGATGAGTCATATCAGCTTTCTGGAAAATACACTTTTGAGTAAAAATGAGCGACTGTTCACCTACTCGTTTTGCAAACTTTTAAAGATTTATCTCCTGCAGGCGCCTTATTACCAGCTGGAGTGTGCCGGTCTGATCAACATTATGGTGCATGACATCCTGCAAAGCTGCGCTTACTATGAAATGTATGGAGACAAACTTGCGCTCACTACCAAGAGAAACAGCCAGCTATCTGAAATCATCGATTACATTGAGGAACATTCTGCCGAAAGAGTGACTCTGTCTGACCTGGCAAAGCACATGCAGCTCTCCGCCTCTTATTTATCACATTTTATTCAGAAAAATCTGCACCGTTCTTTCAGTGAATTTCTGACCTACACCCGGTATCTCAATGCAAAAGCACTGCTGATGAAAGGTGAACTTTCTCTGATTGATATCTGCTACGGCTGCGGATTTTCCGACTACCGCTATATGAATAATGCATTTAAAAAATATACCGGGCAGACTCCGAATGAGTTCAAAAAGAACATGAACAGCGACTCCCTCCCTCATAATAAAAAAGGAACCGTGAAGTCCTACACACCACAGGAAATGCTTGACACCGTCACCCGTTTTATGGAGAACAATCATTTTAATGAACATCAGATTTAAACACAACGACGCTGAAATTCCAAAACGGAATTTCAGCGTCCTTTTTATATTCTTCTATTCACTTTTTAATTGATGTACTGCGAGATCAGATCCCATACTCCCGAATTCTCCCAGCCAAGGCGCCATTCGGCAACACCAGCAAGATCATTCTTTTTGATCAGCTTTAACTTCTCTTCCAGTGACTGACTGTCTTCCAGCCAGATCTTGTATGTTCCTCCGTCTGCATCCCACTGTGCATAATTCTGCCTTGTATCTTCATCCCATGACGCCTGTACACCGGCTTCCTGCACCCGTTTTTCGGCATCCTCCATTCCCAGTGCCGTACTGGTCACTTTATTGGGATAATCTGCCGCTTCTGTACCAGCTTCTGCTGCCAGCTCTTCCTGCGTCTTCGGTGTCTCAAACCACAGTCTTGTATACAGCGGGATCGCATTGATCAGTTTTTCCTTAGGAACAGACTTTAACGCATTCTCTATGCCGTCTTTTACATATCCGTAAGACGCCACAGAACCTGCTTCATAAGAACCCTCCACATGCTCATCATACCCCATGATCACCACATAATCAGCAAATACTGACTGTTCTTCCAGATCATAAAATGTGTTGTAAGGCATCGGAACATAATTATCTACGGAAAATGCCAGTCCATTCTGATGGCACTTGATGGAAAGTTCTCTCACAAACTGTACATAATCTTCTCCGCACTCTGCAGAAATCAGTTCAAAATCCAGATTGATTCCATCAATCCCAGCCTGCAGAGCTGCTGCTATAACCTGATCGATCAGGTTCGTTCTCCTGGAAGTATGACTTAACACCTCATAAGTCTCATCCGCCGAATTGATTCCCCCATGAAAATCCCTGAGAACAGCCCACACTTCCAAATTGGACTGATGCGCATAATTCACATAATCTGCGTCCGCGATTGAATTCAGATTCCCCTGCGTATCTGCAATATGAAACCAGGTCGGTGCGATCGTCGTCAGACCTTTCGTGGATGCAAGCATATCCTGAATATACCCGTTGGCAGTCGTATTCTCTACATTGTGCCAGGCCATATTAATCTTGTAATCTTTCGATATACCTGTGTACTGTGGTTCTTCAAAGCTGCTGGAAATCGTCTCCTCTTTGATATGTTTCAGCGAATTCGTCTGTACATATCCGATAAATCCATCGCTGGTGCGAACTTTCTTCCAGCCATCCTCATCCTCGATCACAGTCACTTTTTCTGATTTTTTTACCTCTGTCAGGATCGGACTCTTTACTCCACCCTGAAACCGCACTTGTATATCCCGCTTCATCTCTGCCACAGTCGTCTTTCCGAACTCATTCACGATCATCACACGATTCGGATCTTGATATTCTTTGCATTCCATATTCGTGTACTTTTTCACAAAGTCCAAAGCAACATATGCCTTATTATCGACTGTCTGCCAGATGACATACTCTTCACTTTTTTGTTCGCTGACTTCTGTATATTCCTTACTTCCTATGTTTGCAACAACACTTCCCTGCGGCAATGTATACAACAGTAAATTCTCATTCGCATCCCAGTAAAAGCGCTTATTCACAAAATCATGCAGAACAGAATATTCAATGTAAGCCTGTCCGTCTATCAGACGGCCTCCTGCCCCATATTCTCCGTTGTCCGCTTTTGCGATCACCTGATTATTCACGATCACTGCGATATCGTCCGTACCTGTCATTCCATAATATTGTTCCAGATTCGCCTTCTCATTCGATGAGCCATATCGCTTCCAGAAAATCAGGCCCCCAACAGCCACTATGATCAATATGATCACCAGCAGCATCCTGATCAGCATATTTCTTCGTCTTCGCCTTGCCCTGCGGCTCTTTTTCCGTCTCTTAGACGGCGGTATGCGATTCGAATCCACCCTTGTATCCTCTGGTCCTCCGGCAATCCTGCGTGGGCGCCTTCTTGTTTTGTTTTGCTGTGTTCCCGCCGTGCTGCGGGTTTTCACAACCCTCTCTTCTCTTTCGTCCATGCGTACCTCCTATACAGAACCATTATAACATACTTTTTTTACCAGTCATTACTAATTTGCCATTTTAAGAAGTATTTTAAACATTCTTCAGAAATATTTTAAATCTTTTTGTCCGACGTAAAAGGGGATCTACGCCTGTTCTTTTGTCTTGATATTTACAAATGAAAGTGATTCAATATATCCTTCTGTATCCAGAATATAGTCCCGCATATAACTTCCTTCTTCCCTTGTCATATGTGCCGCTACAATCTGCATCGGACTGGCCGGGAATCCATCCATACTGATGTATACTCCTTTATTTTCATATTTTTCCAGTTCCTCAAATAATTCCTGATAAGCTGTCTCATCAGATTTCATGTTCTTCTCCTTCCCTCCGTGAGCTCTGATAAATATCCCCGGTAATAACTGACCGCAGAAGGTATGTGACGTACCTTTGAATTATCACGGTACAAAAGATAGCATGAACTCACATTGAATTTACTTTTCTGTCTGATATTGATTTCGTCCCCGATTCGAGAACATTGAATTTCGAATATTTTAATGATAGATATGCTCTTTGATGTCTTGATAAATGAAAAATTCAGCAACTCGTTTCAGATGATCTGATCGTCTCTTTTATATCCCTCCTTCTTAAATAAGTGATATTTATCCGGAACACTATCTTCTGTACTGCCAATTATAGGGATTGTGTTCCGTCATTTCAATGTGTTTTTTGTTTATAACTACTTCCCTTTTGTTGATAACATGAAAGAATGCAGAAGTCTCACTATTTTCCTTTACATCTTTTTTCTTTTTGTTTATACTAATAGTGAAGAAATATAAGTTATTATTTTCCTACTTAATGACTATATTTTTCAACATTTCAATTCGTAAGGATGTGAGCACATGAAAATCGAAAAACTGAATGAAAATCAAATTCGTTGTACATTGACACATGCTGATTTAGCAGCTCGTCACTTAAAACTGAGTGAACTGGCTTACGGTACGGAAAAAGCAAAATCTCTGTTTCGGGATATGATGCAGCAGGCATCCTTTGATTTTGGATTTGAAACGGAAGATTTACCTCTGATGATTGAAGCGATTCCTTCATCTGGTGATTCCATCGTTCTGATCATCACAAAAGTAGAAGATCCCGAGGAACTGGATACAAGATTCTCGAAATTTACACAAAGCATGGATTCTGAAGCAAGCCCGACAGAACAGCTGGAAAAGCTGGAGGGCGCAGAAGACTTCCTGAACCTGCTCAATAAAGTAAAAGAAGCGGCAGCCGACATCAAGCCTGCCTCCAAACCACAGGAGGAACCAGCACCGCTCAATGTACGTCTGTTCTCGTTCAACCATATTGACCTGGTCATTCAGGCAGCCCATCTTCTGGCTCCTGCGTACCACGGTTCCAATACACTGTATCGAGACGATGAAGCAGATATGTATATTCTGGCACTGACACCATCGGATCATTCCGCCAATGAATTTAACAAGATCTGCAATATGCTTTCTGAATACGGCAGTCTGGAGAAAGCCTCTGCCTCTGTTCTTGCATTTCTGGAAGAACACTGCGAGGTCGTGATCTCTTCCGATGCGATTCAAAAGCTGTCACAGGTATAAACGCATCTAAAAAGAGTGCGGACTTAAGCTTCACTGCCCAGTCCGCACTCTTTTATGTTATAAGTCTTATTTTGCTGCTGCTCTTGCCGCATTGATCTTCTCTACCAGGAGATCTGCATCGATTCCGTGAACCATCGCTGCCTCACCCAGTGTCTCCATCTGTGCAGATGGGCATCCAAGGCAGTGCATTCCAATTTCCATTAAGATCGGCGCACATTCAGGATATACTGATAATAATTCGCCGATTGTTGTATTCTTTGTAAATGTTTCCATTATGATTCCTCCTTCTATTATTCAGTGTTCTTTATTATAATCCCTATTTTTTAAATTATCAACCACCAAAACCGGAAAATACGTTTTAAAATCAACCTTATTTTGCTTGAATTTTCTGAATTGTTCCCTCTGTTTTTACTGCTTTTCGAATACTCAAAAGTCAATATATTTTTCTTTCTTTTTCGACAAACAAGCAATTTCATAACAACCTTACAAAACATCTGTTCTTTTTTTCACAAAAGTAATTCACAAAAAACACCTGTTTGAGTGTGGATAATGTGAATAACTTTTCGGAAATGTCGTGTTTTCCACGTTTTTTCATATTTTGATTGTGGATAAGTTGAAAACTCCTGTTTTTCAAATTTCGACATTTTTTTACATTTTTGTGCATCTTGCCATTTATTTATTTTCCTGTTGACTTTTTTGTTTCTTTCTATCTCATTTTACTCGAAAAAATACCGCATTTCAAAGTCAGTCAACTTTAAAATGCGGTCTGAATTTACAGAACTCTTCTGATCGTTATGATATTTGTATAAGTTGCGCTGCAGATTCCAATCCCGTCAGCTTCGTTCATTGCATTTACAATCGTCCCGTCTCCCATGTACAGTCCGACATGCCCGTCATACAAAACGATATCTCCGGGAAGTGCCTGTTCATAGCTGACAGCAACTCCCACATTTTCCATATCCCATGTCGTCCTTGGCAGGCTAATCCCGAAATGTGCATACACAGACTGTACAAATCCAGAGCAATCCGCTCCTTCTGTCAGACTGGTACCGCCCCATACGTACGGATTTCCAATAAACTGACAGGCGTAATCTATGACAGCCTGTCCCGAGGCAACCTGATTCTGCACAATACTCTGGGCGGAGGCTTCCTGAACCTTCTGTGTTTCCTGCACTATAGTCTGCTCTTGCTTCTTCGCCTCTTCTGCTTCTCTCGTCTCTGCGTAAGAATACGTTGTCTCTATACTGATATACTCCCCGGATACCCAGCCGGCGATCTCCCCTGCCTGCACCGGATACCATCCATCTTTTGGTTCCCCGGTAATTTCATACTCCTGATTCTGCATAATCTGTGTCAGAACCTGTGTCTCTACTCCCTGACCGGCCCTCACATTCAGAACATCAGCTGTTACCGTTGCAACCTCTTTTTCGTATTCTCCTGCATGTGACTTTGCATCTTCTCCCAGGTACAATGTATCTGCCGGAACGAATCCCTGCGCATCGCCTGACTGGATCTTCACCCAGTCTTCTTTATATTCGAGAACTCTGACTGCCGAATCCGGATACAATTTTCCGATCCAGTCACTGTTCTCATCCGGCGCACTTCTTATATAAGTAAATTCTTCACCTGTATTCGAAAACGCCATATTCAAATACTCACCCTCACCTGTCGGTACCAGATATAACTGCAGATTCTCCTTTACTTTCGTTTCATAACAATCTGTTACTACCGTTTCGATTCCTGCAGCCGGCAAAACCGGATATACTTCTGCTTTCTGATCTGCCGCATAAACTTCACTCCCCGGAATCATCATCATTCCTACCAGAGCAGGAATAACTATTTTTTGTTTCATGTGTGCTGCTTTCATATAAAACCTCCTCTGTTTTCTGTCTTTATCTTTTGTAGGAAGTTTTAAATGTTACATAATTATTAAATTTGTTACAGTGTGATTATATCAGTGGTTATACGATGTGTCAACAGTTTTAAAAGGGTTTTTTCTCCTGTATTTCGACATATCACGATATATTATGTCTGTTTATTTTTTATTTATTAACTTTTTTGTAACATTTTATCAAATAAAATATTCTTTTTTCAAAAATCCTATTGACAAACTTTCAAAACTGTATTATAGTCTAAACATAGCAACGATTACTATTATTGTTTTGAAAGGAGAACTCACTTGGCTACTTTGAAATACAGCAGACAGCGAGAGTCCATCAAGAACTATCTGGCATCGACCACTGAGCATCCAACTGCTGATACGGTCTATATGCATGTCAAAGAGGAGTTTCCGAATATCAGTCTTGGAACTGTTTACCGGAATTTAAATCTGCTGACTGATCTCGGTGAGGCAGTCAAGATTACAACTCCTGACGGCGGGGACAGATTTGACGGTGATGTGAGACCTCACAACCACTTTTTCTGCACTTGCTGCAAAAGGGTTCTGGATATCAACATGGATATGCAAAATGTCACAGAGCTAAATGAAATTGCTGCTAAAAATTTTGATGGGATCATTAATTTCTGCACGATGACTTTTTATGGAAAATGCGGAAACTGCATCAAAAAATCTTAAATTTGTCCATAATATGGAAAGTTTTCTGATTCCGTATTATAATATTAACCAAAGACCGACTCATTCCGGTCAAATTCAATTAAGAAAAGGAGATTTGAACTATGAAAAAATTTGTTTGTACAGTATGTGGTTATGTTCACGAGGGAGACGCTGCACCGGCTGAATGTCCAGTCTGTCATGCACCAGCTGATAAATTCAAAGAGCAGACAGGAGAAAGATCTTGGGCTGCAGAGCACGTTGTAGGTGTTGCTCAGGGCGTAAGCGAAGACATCCTTGCTGACTTAAGAGCAAACTTTGAAGGAGAATGTACAGAAGTTGGTATGTACCTTGCTATGGCAAGAGTTGCTCACAGAGAAGGATATCCGGAAATCGGATTATACTGGGAAAAAGCTGCCTGGGAAGAAGCAGAGCACGCTTCTAAATTCGCTGAATTGTTAGGTGAAGTTGTTACAGACAGCACAAAGAAAAACCTGGAGATGAGAGTTGATGCTGAGAACGGAGCTACAGCTGGTAAATTCGATCTTGCAAAACGTGCAAAAGCTGCTAACCTGGATGCAATCCACGATACAGTACACGAGATGGCAAGAGACGAAGCTCGTCACGGAAAAGCTTTCGAAGGTCTGTTAAAGAGATACTTTGGCTAAGATTTTCCTATCTTAATATAGAACCTTTAAAGAGGCCTGGTCTTGATCAGTGCCTCTTTTTCTTTTCTGGACAGCTGTTTGATGGCATATTCTCTTTTCATTGCCTCTTCTCTTGTCTGAAATTCTTCATAGTAGACCAGTTCCACCGGTCTTCTGGCTTTTGTATACTTGGCTCCCTTCCCGGCATTGTGGCTTGTAATCCGCTTTTTCAGATCATTGGTCCATCCGGTATACAGAGAATCATCTTTGCATTTTAAGATATATGTATAGTTCATTTTGTCACCTCTTATCAATGTCCTCTATTTTACTCCTCTTTTGTGCTCCAAATCAAGCATCGTTATGGAAAATAAAAAGGGATACGAAACATTTTATTTTTCGCACCCCCTGACTGTTATTCCATATATACTGCCGGATCTTTCGCTTCTCCGTCTTTTGTCACCTCGAAATAAAGATTTGGACCTTCTACGCTATAGTATTTTGTCGGTTCACTTAAATATCCTACAGTCTGTCCCTGTGCCACAAAATCCCCAATTGCAAGCGGCACATCTTTGAGCTGCCCGTAAACTGCACTGTAACCGTTTCCCATATCCAGTGTGACTGTCACTCCTGTCTGTGCAGTTTCTTCAATGTTGGTTACGATTCCGTCTGCAGAAGCTCCTATCATTTCTCCGGCTTCTCCTGCGATAATCATTGCAGGATTATACTTGTACTGTTCCAGTGTCTGAAAAAATACCGTCTTATCCATGCTGTATCCAAGGATCACACTTCCACTGGCCGGCCATGCAAGTGTACTGTTCTCATCAAAATAAACTTGTTTTGCCGGTGCCGCTGTCTGTGTCTCTGTCTCTGCGTCCTCATTCGTACCTGTCTCTGATTCATTTTCTGCGGATGTATCTTCTTCGGCCTGCGGCAGAACAATATCATTGGTATTGGTTGTTCTGGTCTCTTCTGTAACGGTGTTGTTTTTTGCAAGCTGACTTCCCGCTGCTCTTCGATGATAGCTGTTGTATACAACGGCTCCCACGACAGATACTACAACGACGAAACAGATCACAATCGCAACTGACATTCCTTTACTTTTTAAGGAAGGCTTTTCATTGTTATTCATATTCATCACCTCTGGCTATATTTTTGCCAGAAGCACTGCTGTTTATTCTGGTTTTTCCAAAATTTCTTCGGAGTTTGTGATCGTTGTTCCCTCAAAGAAGAATTCCAGAATCTCTTTATAATTTTGACCGTTTTTCGCCAGTTCATTTGCCGTCCACTGGCTCATCCCAAGTCCGTGCCCTTTTCCCATTGTGGTGATTTTGAGTCCTCCTGATTCTTCCTGTATGGAAAATGCACTGGATGCAAGAGATAACGCATCTCGAAATTCATCTCCGCTGCAGACCGTGTTTCCAATCCGAAATTTGGAAACATATCCTGCAGAATCTTTTTCCTGGATTTCAAAATCTTCGAATTTCAGCGCTTTTTTGGCTTCTGCTTCTCCCTCTGCCGCTTCCAGGAACGACCGGCACTTTTTCTTGACCTCATCATACGAAAACTGATACACATGCATCTCATCTTCCGCCTTCACATCCTCCGGACATTCTCTTGTCGCAAGATACGGATATGTATCCCCGCCGATCACTTCTTTTCCGCTTCTTGTCTTTCCGTTACTGGATTGATGATACGGAACCCAGGCATAAGAACCCTGATAAAAAAGCACTTGTGTCTCTGTTTCATCCAGCACCTCACTTAATTTCTTATAATACTTTTCAAAATTTTCAGCTCCCCATTTTTTCTTCAATTCTTCCGGTGTCAGATATGCCTCTTTGAACACAACATCCTGTGCAGCCTGCTGATACAGCATGGTACGAATTACTACTGCCTGTGCCTTCAGCGCCTCTTTTTCATAGGATGCAGGCATTGTTTTCCCTAAAATTCCCATCATGTATTCTGTCCACGGAACCGTCCTTACAGTCTTCTCACCATCCGGATCTTCTGTTTCTGTCTGAACACACGTTTCCTGCGACATTCCCAGTACATCGATTCCATTTACAAAAACTGTGACTACATAGGGAAGCAATAACAGGATTGTCAAAAACGCTCCCGCTGATTTTAGTTTTTGATGTTTTATCTTCATAAAAAACCTCCATGATGCAGTATATGCACCATGGAGGTCTGATATCCTTTTATTCTTCTGCAGATGGTTTGTCATCTGTTTTCGGTTCTTCTTTTGTCCCGCCATACGTATAGCTGGAAGTCATCTGCTCATGCTCCGGTCTTGGCGGTTCTTCCACCCTGCGGTATTCTCCCGGGATGATCTCTTCGTCTACTTTCTTAAACTCTCCGTCTACCGGATCCGCTGTATTCTGATCTTCTGCAGGCGTTTCCTCCTGCTTCGGCGCAGGAGCAGCCGGTATCTCTTCCGATGTCTGCCGCGGCATCTCAGGTGCCGGCGCGATCGGCGGAGGTGTTGTCATAAACGGTGTTCCCAGATCCGGTTCTTTTCCCGGATTATACGGACGATTCCGCATCACAAACAGACAAATGGATTCATACAGCGGAAGTAATACTCCCAGAACCGCATGTGCAACTGCCATTCCCGGTGTTGTAAATTTCTCATAAATCTGACGGTTTACAAGAATTCGAAGCACACTGTAGACTGCATTGTACACTGTAAAAAATACAATGACGATAACTGTCACGATAATGATTCCTGTCACTGCGCCAAAGCTAAAGCCGCCGTAAGATGAGAAAACCACACCAAATCCAAGCACTACCCATATGACCACATACAGGATACCGGTAACGATGGAAGAAATAAATGGCAGTACGATCAGCCAGATTCCCGGATTCTTGATCTGTTTATTTTTCAGATGTACCGTTCCGCCAAGCTCTCCCTGAAGGTACGTTCTGGCAAATGGCACAAACGCCAACCATGGATAATCCATTCCTTCTCTTTTTGCCATGTTGTACATTCCGATTCCGCGGAAAATATAGTTTACGACCGCAACCGTCAGTCCAACCAGTAATATGATCAGGTAAAACATCAAAATTCCTGTCAGAATACTGCCTCCCACCTCATGAGTGAACGGAGTATTATAGTAACTAAAATCCTCATATGGTATTTCACTGTAAAATCCCATAGGCTTCCTCCTATTCTTCTGCCGGTTCTACAACAACCTTCTCCAGTTTCCAGATATCCGTTACATACTCCTCGATCGTTCTGTCGGAAGTAAATTTTCCACTGCATGCAGTATTCATCATCGCCATTTTAGACCATCTGTCCTTATCTTTGTATGCTTCTTCTACTTTCTTCTGTGCTTCTGCATAGGAACGGAAATCTTTCAAAATAAAGTACGTATCTGCTCTGTCTGTACACTGTGTATTCAAAAGTGAGTTATACAGATCCTTGTACATCTCATGATCCCCATTTGCGTAGGTACCATCCATCAGCTGATCCACAACTCGCTTAATCTCCCAGTCATTGAAATAAATCTCTGTCGGATTGTATCCGCCATGATTTTCATAGTTGATAACTTCTTCTGAACTGAGTCCGAAGATAAATGCATTTTCAATGCCGACTTCATCCACAATCTCTACGTTGGCTCCGTCCATCGTACCCAATGTCGGCGCACCGTTGAGCATGAATTTCATATTTCCGGTACCGGAAGCTTCTTTGGAAGCTGTAGAAATCTGCTCACTGACATCTGCTGCCGCAAATAAAAGCTCTGCGTTGGATACACGGTAATCTTCGATAAATACAACTTTTAATTTGCCATTGATGCTTCTGTCATTATTGACTACATCTGCTACGGAGTTGATCAGTTTGATCGTCTCTTTTGCACGTTTATATCCGGCCGCTGCTTTTGCTCCGAAAATAAAGGTTCTCGGATAGAAGCTCACCTCCGGATGTTCTTTGATCTGATTGTACAGATACATTACATGCATGATATTTAACAACTGACGTTTGTACTCATGAAGACGTTTTACCTGTACATCAAAAATTGAATTCGGATCTACTTCAATTCCGTTGTGTTTTTTGATATACGCTGCCAAACGGACTTTGTTGCGGTATTTGATCTCCATGAACTCTTTTCTCGCCTGCTCATCATCTACATAGGCTTTCAGCTTTCCGATCTGGGCAAGGTCAGTGATCCAGCCGTCTCCGATCTTATCCGTGATCCAGTCTGCAAGCAGCTGATTTCCGTGAAGCAAAAATCTTCTCTGCGTGATTCCATTCGTCTTGTTATTAAATTTCTCCGGCATCATCTCATAGAAGTCTTTTAACTCTTGGTGTTTGAGGATCTCCGTATGGAGCTTTGCAACACCATTGACAGAATATCCTGCAATGATCGCCATATGTGCCATTCTTACCTGACCATCATAGAGAATTGCCATCTTGCGTACCTTCTCTTCATTCCCAGGATATTTTGCACGCACCTCAATCAGGAATCTTCTGTCAATCTCCTGTACGATCTGATAAATACGCGGAAGCAGTCTGGAGAACAGATCAATCGGCCATTTTTCCAAAGCTTCTGACATAATCGTATGGTTCGTATATGCACAGGTCTTTGTTGTCACATCCCATGCTTCCTCCCATGTGAGCCCTTCCTGATCGATGAGAAGACGCATCAGCTCCGGCACTGCCACGGTCGGGTGGGTATCATTCATCTGAATCGCTACCTTTTCGTAGAGTTTACGCACATCACTGTGTTTCTTTTTATACTTTTCAAGCATTGTCTGCAAGCTTGCGGAAATAAAGAAATACTGCTGTTTCAGACGAAGCTCTTTTCCTGCATAGTGATTGTCATTCGGATACAATACATCTACGATCAGTTTTGCAAGATTCTCCTGCTCTACGGATTTGTGATAATCTCCTCTGTCAAATGCGTCCAGCTGGAAATCTGTGATCGCCTTTGCATCCCACACACGCAGTGTATTGACTACGTGATTACCGTATCCCACGATCGGCATATCATATGGGATTGCAAGTACGGATTCATAATTTTCCTGTACAAAGATATCTTTTCCTGTCTCCGGATCTTTGTCAAAATGTACATTTCCTCCGAAGCGCACTTCTTTTGCATATTCCTCGCGGCGCAGCTCAAACGGATTTCCTTCTTTGAGCCAGTTATCAGGTGTCTCCACCTGATAACCATTTTCTATTTTCTGCTTAAACATTCCATAGCGGTAACGGATTCCACATCCGTATGCCGGATAATTCAAAGTGGACAATGAATCCAGAAAACATGCTGCAAGTCTTCCGAGTCCTCCGTTTCCAAGTGCTGCGTCCGGCTCTTCATCCTCAACAACGTTCAGATCGATGTCCATCTCTTCCAGTGCTTCTTTGACCTCTTTGTATGCTGTCATATTGATCAGGTTATTGCCAAGCGCACGTCCCATCAGAAACTCCATGGACATATAATAGACGGTCTTTGCATCTGCTTCATCATAAGCCTTCTGCGTAGCGATCCAGTCATCCATAATAATATCTTTTACGGCATAGGAAACTGCCTGAAATATCTGCTGTGGAGATGCTTCAGCAATATTTTTCCGATACAGAGTCCTTACATTTTCCCTGACTGCCTCTTTAAATGTTTCCTTTTCAAAACGTTTGCTGTACATGTCGATTATCTCCCTTCTTTTTCGACTCCCATGAAAACAGCTTCTCCATTAATCTTCCATTCTTTTACGAATCCGGCCGGCTCTGCTTTTTCTGCAGAAACTGCCAGAACCTCAGAACAGATCTGTGTACCGTTCGCTGCGAAGACTGCCTCTGCCTTTTCGCTTCCTTTGTAGGTCACTTTGATCTTATCCATCACTTCAAATCCGGCTTCTTTTCTCATTGTCTGGATCTTACTGATGATCTCTCTTACAAATCCTTCCTCCAGAAGCTCTTCTGTCAGATTTGTATCCAGAACAACTGTGATTCCATTGTCATTTTCAGAAACATATCCTTCAATCTGTGCAGTATCGATCAACAAATCTTCTTTGAACAGTGTTACTTCCTGTCCGTTAATATCCAGTTTCAGAGAACCTGTTTCGTTAATCTCATCCATTGCTGCATTGCCATCGAGCTGGTCTAACGCAGCTTTGATTCCACCCAACATTTTACCATATTTTGGTCCGACTGTCTTTAACTGTGGTTTAAAACTATAAGAAGTAAAGTCTCTTACATCATCTGTAAATTTTACATTTTTTACATTCAGCTCATCTGCCACGATCTCCTGATAAAATTCCGGCAGATCGAATCCTGCTTTCACGAACATCTGTCCGATCGGCTGACGGTTTTTGATGTTGGATGCGTTACGGCATGCACGGCCCATGACAACCAGTTTTAATACATTGTCCATATCTGCTTCCAGTTTTTCATCGATCAGTTCGTTCTGAACCTCCGGATAATCACAAAGGTGGATACTTTCCGGAGCGGATGCATCAACACTCTTCACCAGGTTCTGGTAGATTTCTTCTGTCATGAACGGGATCATCGGCGCAGCAACTTTCGATACTGTCACAAGCGCAGTGTACAATGTCATGTACGCATTGATCTTATCCTGTTCCATTCCTTTTGCCCAGAAACGCTCACGGCTTCTTCTGACATACCAGTTACTCATGTCATCCACGAAATCCTGCAGTGCTCTTGCACTTTCCGGAATTCTGTAGTTTGCCAGATGCTCATCCACTGTTTTTGTCAGTGTATTCAGTTTGGACAGAAGCCATTTATCCATGACTCCTAATTTATCATATTCCAGTGTATATTTTGTTGCGTCAAATCCATCAATATTTGCATACAGTACGAAGAATGCGTATGTGTTCCACAGAGTTCCCATGAATTTACGCTGTCCTTCTACAACTGCTTTTCCGTGGAAACGGTTTGGAAGCCATGGTGCACTGTTGCTGTAGAAGTACCAGCGGATCGCATCTGCTCCGTATGTCTCCAGTGCGTCAAATGGATCGACCGCGTTTCCTTTGGACTTACTCATCTTCTGTCCGTTCTCATCCTGCACATGTCCAAGAACGATAACATTCTTGTATGGAGCTTTGTTGAACAGCAATGTAGAAATCGCAAGCAGAGAGTAGAACCATCCTCTTGTCTGGTCTACCGCCTCGGAGATAAAGTCTGCCGGGAACTGCTGTTTGAATAAATCTTCATTCTCAAATGGATAATGGTGCTGCGCAAAAGGCATGGAACCACTGTCAAACCAGCAGTCAATCACTTCCGGTACACGGTGCATCTGTTTTCCACATTCCGGACAAGTAATTGTGACATCATCGATGTATGGACGATGCAGTTCGATATCATCCGGACAGTTATCAGACATCTCTTTTAATTCTGCAATGCTTCCAATAGAGTGCATGTGTCCGCATTCACACTCCCAAATATTCAGCGGTGTTCCCCAGTAACGGTTACGGCTGATTCCCCAGTCCTGAACATTCTCAAGCCAGTCTCCGAAACGTCCTTTTCCAATACTTTCCGGAATCCAGTTGATCGTGTTGTTATTTGCGATCAGGTCATCTTTTACAGCCGTCATTTTGATGAACCAGGACTCACGTGCGTAGTAGATCAGCGGAGTATCACATCTCCAGCAGTGCGGATAGCTGTGCTCAAATTTCGGAGCGTCAAAGAGAAGTCCTCTCTCATCCAGATCTTTGAGTACCATCGGATCGGCTTTCTTCACGAATACTCCTGCAAACGGAGTTTCTGCAGCCATATCACCTTTTTCATCAACAAGCTGTACAAACGGGAGCTCGTAATTTCTTCCGACATTCGCATCGTCCTCACCAAATGCAGGCGCAATGTGAACCACTCCGGTACCGTCTGTCAGTGTAACGTAATTATCACATGTCACATAAAATGCTTTTTTGTGCTGTTTCTCTGCACTGTCAGCTGCACACTGGTACAATGGCTCATACTCTTTGTATTCCAGATCTTTTCCTACATATGTCTCCAGAACCTCATAAGCCGGTGTTCCTTCTTCTGCAAGCTTTCCAAGAACCGTATCAAGAAGCGCCTCTGCCATGTAATATACATAACCGTCTGCTGCTTTTACTTTTACATAAGTCTCACTTGGATTTACACAAAGCGCCAGGTTTGACGGCAGTGTCCAAGGAGTTGTTGTCCATGCCAGAATGTATGCGTCTTCGTCTTTTACCTTAAATCTTACGATTGCGGAACGCTCTTTCACATCCTTGTATCCCTGTGCCACTTCCTGTGCAGACAACGGAGTTCCGCAGCGAGGGCAGTAAGGTACAATCTTAAATCCTTTGTAGAGGAGCTTTTTGTCCCAGATCTGTTTCAATGCCCACCACTCGGATTCGATAAAATTATTGTCGTATGTTACATAAGGATGCTCCATATCTGCCCAGAATCCAACCGTGCTGGAGAAATCCTCCCACATTCCTTTGTATTTCCATACGCTCTCTTTACATTTGTCGATAAACGGCTCCAATCCGTATCCTTCAATCTGATCTTTTCCGTCCAGACCAAGCAGCTTTTCTACTTCCAGCTCTACCGGCAGACCATGGGTATCCCATCCTGCTTTACGAGGAACCTTATATCCCTTCATTGTGCGGTATCTCGGGATCATATCTTTGATAACACGTGTCAGAACGTGACCGATATGCGGCTTTCCATTTGCAGTCGGAGGTCCATCATAAAATGTGTACTCCGGACATCCTTCTTTCTCTTTCATACTCTTCTGGAAGATATCATGCTCTTTCCAGAATGCTTCAACTTCTTTTTCACGTCCTACGAAATTCATATCCGTGGAAACTTTCTTATACATAGCGCTTTTCCTTTCTACTACTTTTTCATTATCGTGTTGCTGTCTATGCTGTACAGGACTCTGTGCTGCCTTGCTTTTTATAAAAAAAACTTCCGTCCTGTAATAGGACGAAAGTTTAAAATTCTTACGTTAACCACCTGTTACAACATACTTGGATACATTTACAATATCCGTTATATGCGTTCCTTTAACGGCGGAACCCCGTCAGCCTTTACTTCTTACGTTTCAAGGACTGCAGCTCGAAAGTGATCTTCGGAAAACTCTTACTGATGCCGGACTCACACCACCGCCGGCTCGCTGAAACGTTCAGAAAAATCCTACTCTCTTTGTCATCGCTTTTTTTTATTAAAATACAAAATTATTATAAGAAGAAACTTGGGAATAGTCAAGGGGTTCCTGGACTTTTCTGTCGCTTCTCATTTTATCTGTATATAGAAAAAAACAACACCAATCGGTGCTGCCTCTCATTCCATCTGTATTTCCTATACCTTCAAAACTGCATACAAAGAATCCATCCTTTTTCCTATCACCTTGCTTGGTTATGCCCTCGACCTATTAGTAACAGTC